>JADMIO011260223.1_pt1 | contig 98785 bp, 88 predicted proteins | sample 8958161 | NCBI WGS metagenome assembly JADMIO01 (sample SAMN16585339, study PRJNA669376) | soil metagenome | isolation source: Crop rotation soil | place: USA: Cullars Rotation, Alabama | collected 2011
GCCGCGACTTCAAGTCACGTGAATTCCAAGCTTCGGATCCCACTGTGCTGGAAAGGATTTTACTATGAAACCTGCACAAGTCAAAGCGTTTCTTTTCGAACGGCGGCTTTCCGTCTCCACAATGGCGCGCGAGATGGCCCCTGATTACCCGATCGCTTTTAACAGCTTGCGCGTGATGATCGGCGACGTGCTCTTCGGCCGTCGCTATTTCCCGCGACTTGCCGGAATGCTCAACGAGCGTTACGGGCTCGAGCTCGAGCGGCCGGAGAAAGAGAAAAAAATTCAAACAGGATAGACAGGATGGGCAGGATTCGCGATCTTTGATTTGAGTTTGTCTTCCTGGGTTCGTGTTGATTCGTGGTTTCCGTCTTACGCGGAAAACCCGAACCGTGAAAACACAATGAATTGACACGGAAAACGACTAACCCATCCTGTATATCCTGTCCATCCTGTTTTAATTCAGCGTGTATGAAGAAACAACGATTCGAAGACGTCGAGCGCATCCGCCGGATCCCAGCGCACATCGCTCGAGATGCTTACTGTGATGCACCGCGGCCTGAGCGCGATCTCAAAAGGCGAGCTTACTGAAACCGGCGCGCTGGCAATGAAGCGCCTCGCCGGCCAAACGCTGGACGAGGTGCAGAACATAGCGATGGACCTCGATCAGGGTGAACACGGGCAATTCAAACAGGATGGACAGGACAGACAGGATGGGATTTCGGGATGATCGGAATGCTTATTTTACAAACGATGTCGTCAATAGACGCGGTTATCCTGCTCCTCGTGTTCATCCTGTAAAAACTTTCTCCGTGCTCTTCGTGACTCCGTGTGGTGAGTTAATTCCGTCGAAGCGGAATGATTGAAAATTAAAACGCCCGTTTTATCGGCTAAACAACCGGGGCGGGATTCCGCTAAGCGGAAATATCCTTGAAAGAGTGCAAAGCACCCGCGATAGCTTTAGCTACACATGGAGCCGCAGGCGGAATGTGTAGTAGGGCGCAAAAACCTAACCGAGCGTGTGTAACACGCGAAACCTGCATCGCGTGTTACACACGCTCCCGGTCCGGATCGCGGCCTGTCTACAGGTTGCGGCCGCTGGCCTCACCTGTAGCTAAAGATATCCTCGCGTGCTCCGCACGCTTACTATTTCTTTGAACTTTGAACCTTAAACCTTGAACTAAACTCTCATGGACACTTCACAACCAACAACCGAACACCGCGAGCGCGCCCTGATGTTTCTGGGCGGCATGCGCGCGGCCGACCGCATCGCCTCGGCTCTTTCCGCCCAGGTGATGTCTAACCTGATCGCCTTTGAAAAAGAACGGCTGCACGAGCAGATGGGCTACAAGCGGTTTGCCGAATTTCTCGACCGCTCGCCTTATTCGCCGATGACCAAGCACCAGTTCTACAAGCGCCGCGAGGTTTTCGAGCGCGAGGGCGAGCAGGTTTTCGACCTGATGAACGAGATCGGCCTGCCGCTCGCGCGCCGCAAGCTGCTCGGCCGCGGAAGCGTAAGGCTCGAGGGCGAGACCGTCATCGTGCAAAACGGCGAGGACGAGATATCGATCGAGCTCAAAGACCGCGCCCGCATTCTCGAAACGCTTTCCGCGCTGGCCGACGCCAACGCCGAAAAAGCGCGCCGGCTCGAGCAGGGGCTCGAGGATTACGAGCGCCTGAAACGCAAAGTCGACGACGGGACGGCCGGTGAAGCCGGATCGGGCCCCCTCAGCCGTCGGGACGAGCTCGAGCGTGTAACGCTGACCGCCACGGCGATGCTCTCGGGGCTCGCCGCGATGCTGGCCGAGGCAAGCGAGGAGCGCCGCGAGCATTTTCTGAACACGAATTTGAATATGCTGGCGCTGCAATACCGCCGCGTAAACGAGGCCCTCGGGGACCGCGCCCTCGAGGCCGGCGAGACGGATGCGCTTGCCGGGTTATTGGAGGAATAAATCTGGTCCAAAGTCCAAAGTCGGAAGAAGACCTCGTCCTGACTGGAGCGCAAGCGTCCCCGCTTGCAATGAACGCGCAGCGTTCACGGCTTTAGCTACATAGCGCCGCAGGCGGAATTGTGCCAGAACCGATCCTTGAAGGGGTGCAAAGCACCCGCCGATAGCTTTAGCTACACATGGAGCCGCAGGCGGAATTGTGCCAGAACCGATCCTTGAAAGGGTGCAAAGCACCCGCGATAGCTTTAGCTACACATGGAGCCGCAGGCGGAATTGTGCCAGAACCGATCCTTGAAAGGGTGCAAAGCACCCGCCGATAGCTTTAGCTACACATGGAGCCGCAGGCGGAATGTGTAGTCAGTAACAAATAGAAGGCGAGCGTGTGTAACACGCGACACAGATTACGCGTGTTGTCACACGCTCCGGATCGGAACCACAACGCGGCTACAGGTTACGGCCTCCGGCCTTCACCTGTAGCTAAAGATATTAACGTCTGCTTCGCAGACTCATTGAACACGTGAACTTTGGACTTTTTTGGAGAAACACTCATGAACGAACGAAAATTGACCGAACAACAATACCAGATCACTCGCGAGCTCACCGAAATGCACGGGCTCGACCCGGGCCAGATCAGCTTCGAGGGCGACGACCCGACACCTATCTTCGATTTCGAAGCCGTCTGCCTGCTCTCCCTCAAGCTAACCGATATCCAGGACATCACCTGCGAGATCGCCGGGCGCGACCTCGAATCGCAGATCGTCACCGCCCGCTGCAGCGTTCGCCTGCCTGACGGGCGCACCCGCGTCTCGCAGGATTCGGCCCGAATGTACGAGCCCTTTGCCGACGGCGGCACGATCGACACCCTGCGCATGGCCGACAACGTTGCCCAGGCCCGGGCCGTTCGCCGCGGCATTCGCTCGGTCGGCATCAATCTCTGGCACGCGCACAAGCGGTTTCGCGAATCGGGCCAGGTCGCTCTCGGACACACCCGCCACGATCCGCGCAAGCCCCAGTATGAAGAGATCCACGTGCTGGCGGGGAACCTCGGCCTGATCGACGGCGCGGGCAAGGAAGCGTATAAAAAATTCCTCGCCGAAACCTTTGACGGCCGCACCTCCGCGAAAGACCTCGACGACGACGATCTCCAGCGCTTTCTTATCACGCTCCGCGCGATGGATAGGGTAAAGCGTGCGGGGATATCGGATGTAGGGGCAGGTCTTGTACCTGCCCACTGAGCGAAGCGAACAACGATTAATTTACCTCGACACATGTTTCGGCCAGCCGGCCGATTGGGCGGGTACAAGACCCGCCCCTACAGGATATGCCCAACAAAATTCTTTCTCCTTCTGACGAGCAGGATATCTGCAACGCCATGGCCGGGCTCGCAGGGCCGCAGGCCATGGCTGAAGCAAAGCAGCTCGCCGCGTTCTACGGCGTTCGCGCCGTCCGCATCTACGAGGTGTCGAAACGCGTCCGGCCGCAGCGCCGCAAGCGTGCCGATACCGGCCGCCGCAGGCTCGATATTATGAGCTCCGACGCGCTCAAGTTCGCCGCCGAGCTCGTCGTAAACCAAAACCTCGCGCCTGAGCTCGCCCTGCTGGTCATGCGCGAAAATGCCGATACGCTCGGCCACGTCGAGATCACCACCGCCACCTTTCGCCGGTATCTTCGCGAGCACGGCATCAGCCGCACGCAGTCGCGCAAGCACCGCCCGCCGCACCGCACTTTCGAGGCGGAGTTTCCCGGGCAGATCTTCCAGTTCGACATCTCGGGCGTAAAGGAGCGCTGGGTCGATATACGCACGCGCGCGATCCACAAGGTGTCTGTGCTCGAGGTCTCGAAAAACCACTCGAACCGGGCGATGAACCGCATCCCGCTCTGGAAGTTCACCGTGGTCGACGACAAGTCGCGCAAAAAGTTCGTCCGCTTTGTCGCCTGTTCCAAACCGAACACGGTCCACGTGGTCGATTTCCTGCGCGAGGCGTTTCTAAGGATGGGCCTTCCGCTCTATCTTTATACTGATAACGATTCGGTCATCGTCAACAAGCGCACCCTGCGCGGCGCGCGGTTTCTCGATGCGGCGTTCAAATCCTCTGGCGGGTTCGAGCTGCTGCGCCACATGCCCGGCAACCCGCAGGCAACGGGCAAGGTCGAGCGCGCGCACCGTATCGTCGAGGAATACGAAAAGCTGATCGGGGTCAAGATCGAGTTCGGCAACCAGCCGCATATCGATGCGCTCAACCGCTTTGCCGACTGGATCGCCGCCCGCTACAACTCGCGGCCGCACTCGGTGACGCGCATCTCGCCCGACGCCGCTTTCCGCGCCTCGACCAACCCTTTCCGCAAGATCGACCCCGTGCAGTTCGACGCCGCCTTCAAGGCCCGCGATCTGAGCCTGAAGGTCGCGCGCGACGTGACGATCTCGGTCGACGGCGTCCGCTACCAGCTCTCGCGCCGCGATGCCGACCCCTTCAACATGCTGGCCGAAACGGGGCAGAGGCTCGAGGTTTACTGGCTCGACGAGGAGGAATTCTTCGCCTGCGTCACCCCGGCCGGCGAGGAGTATATCGTCGAGAAGATCCCTGCCCGGGCGGACAAGGCGCTCGATTACCGCGCGCTTCCCGAAACCCGCGGCGAGCGGATCAGAAAAGAGCTGCAGCGTTCTCAAAAAGAGCGAATAAAGAAGATGAAAGGATCTGGTGCGGCCGATATCACATGCGGAAGCCCGCGCGTAAGCAAGGGCGCAGAACATGGCAACGCGCCGACTGGAGCGCAAGCGTCCCCGCTTGCAATGAACGCACAGCGTTCACAAACCTTGGACCCTGGACTCCGGACTTTGGACTTGGTCGTTCCCGGCCTCGACACCCCGCCCGAGCCCTCGAACATCGCCGAGTTCCCGCGCGTTGGCGAAGAAGGCGATCGCGCTCTGCTCGACAAACTCACGCACCGCGATTCTCCAAGCGAGGCGCCGCTCGATCTCCTGGACGCGCTCGACCTGCTCCAGCGCGAGGGCCTGGCCCCGGACAAACCCGGCCCCGAGCTCGACCGCGTAAAAGAAAAGCTAAAACAGGTCTTCGCCGGCCGCGAAACTATTACCAAAAAAGAGCTGAATGATGGATTCAAAAGGAGGAGGTCAAAGCGGGCGATCGCATAACTTGTAGGAGCAGGTCTCGTACCTGCCCGACGCGTCGCCGGACGCTAACCGCCGGGGAGTGAAATCAACATCGGTAGCCGACGTAGTTGGCGCCGGCGCAAAGCCCGGCGCGTAAGCGCTCGGGGGAAATTAACAGGGATGGGATAAGATTCGGATTCTGAGTTCTGACGGCCATTTCTTTTCCGGGCAATCCCTTTCATCCCCTCCATCCCTGTAAATTATTTTGTGATAAACCACATCGCATTCAAAAAATTCCTTACCTCGCAAAACCTCTCCACCCGGCGGTTCGGCGACCAATGCGGGTTAAGCAAATCGACCGTCCACCGCCTTGGCCAGCCCGATCACGGCGGTCTGACACCGGGCTACGTCCGCCGGATCACGCCGCAGGTAATGGAAGCCTGCCGCCTCCACCTCGAACAAACCGGCACGATCGCCGACGCTGTCCATCAAATCCTGACCAATATTTTCGGAGACGATTTCACGCCTATGACGATCTACAAGCACGCGCTCACACCCGAAATGCTCCGCTTCTTTCGCCTGCCGCGCGACCCCTTTGCCGCGCCGCGAAGCGCCTCCGATCTGTTCACCACGCCCGCTCTCGACGAGATCTCACGCCAGTTGGAAGAAGCCGTCCGCTGCCAGGGCTTCGTCTGCGTCCTCGCCCCCGTGGGCGCCGGGAAAACGATGATGAAGAACAAGCTGCTGTCCGCAGCTTTGTTCAGTCCAAAGTCCAATGTCCAAAGTCCAACGTCAGAAGAAAGCAATGTAACGACTGGAGCGCAAGCGTCCCCGCTTGCAATGGACGCGCAGCGTACACAGACTTTGGACTTTGGACCGACTGGAGCGCAAGCGTCCCCGCTTGCAATGGACGCGCAGCGTACACAGACTTTGGACTTTGGACCGACTGGAGCGCAAGCGTCCCCGCTTGCAATGGACGCGCAGCGTACACAGACTTTGGACTTTGGACCGACTGGAGCGCAAGCGTCCCCGCTTGCAATGGACGCGCAGCGTACACAGACTTTGGACCTTGGACCCGGGACTTTGGACCCGGATCGGACTTTGGACCTTGGACCCGGGACCTTGGACCGGATCATCCTCTCTCCCGCGTTCGCCGACATGTCCCGCGTCACCGCGGCCGGCATCGTCGCTTACGTTCTCGAGGAGCTGGGCGAAAAACCCCGCCGCAGCCTCGTCCTCGCCCAGAAGCAGCTCGAGAAGCGCCTGGCCGATCTTTACCGGCAAAATATACGTATCGCGCTGTGCTTCGACGAATGTCATCGCGTCAGCGACACAACGCTTACGGCTCTCAAGAATTTTTACGAGCTCGGCTCCGGCGGCTTCGAGCGCTACCTCGGGCTCCTGCTTTTCGGCCAGCCGCATTTCACTGCCCGACTCGCGCTTCCCCGCTTCCGCGAGATCGCCGAGCGCCTGGCCGTGATCGACCCCCTGCCTTAACCGCCGAAGACGTCGAAGCCTACCTCGAACATTGCTTCGCAAGTTCCAGGGGCCGGAAGTCCAACGGCCAAGGTCCAAAGACAGGTACCGGCTCCCCTCCTGGACAGGAGGGGTGGCCGCAAGGCCGGGGTGGTGGGCTCTTAAGCTCCCCTCCTTACGACGGAGGAGTGGCCGAAGGCCGCGGTGGTTCACCCACTTTGGACTTTGGACCTGGGACATTGGACGGCATCTTTGATCCCCAGGCCCTCTCCCTCATCGCCGCCCGCGCGTCGACCCCGCTGGCCGTCGCCAACCTCGCCTCGGCCGCGATGATCGAGGCATACAGGAAAGGCGAGCGCCGCATCACGGGGCGCTTCGTCCGCGCCGACACCGGCCCCCGCACCTTGCGCGCCGGCGGATGGAGAGTAAACAGAACAGACAGGACCTGCAGGATGGAATCGGATTTCTTAACGCGGGGTGCACTGGATGCGCGAAGAAAGAAATCATAATTTCCGTCTCCGCGTCCTCCGCGCTCTCTGTGTCAGAACCGTCCTGTTGTGGTTTTTCGTGTTCTTTTTCGTGTTGTTTCGTGGGTATTCCCTTTCCGCCCGGTATGTTCCTGTCTTCGTTCGAGTTAGTTCGTGTTCCCACCTGACCGCGAATATTTGAAACCACGAGCGCGTACGAACCAACACGAAAAAACCACCCTGTACATCCTGTCCATCCTGTTTGGATCCCGGCCAAAACTTGACACGCCTACCGCCCGAAACGTATATTCTTTAATTCGGCTTCGGGCACGGCCCGGGGCATAATTTACGCCGCCCTAGCTCAGTTGGTAGAGCATTCGATTCGTAATCGAAAGGTCGTCGGTTCGACTCCGATGGGCGGCTCCATTCTCTTCAATAACTTACGGGTTTTTCATTATTCTCTCTAGGCAATTTTTCCTCTAACTTTCCTCTAGCGAACCTAAGAGGTGAATATATTCTTGTTCAAGCTCGGTCCCCACAATTACTAAAATCATTGCTACGCTCCCTCCCCTTTCGTCAAAAGCCGATCGTTTTTAATGCCGTAGGCACCGCCACCGTCAGACGTGATAGAAATTATTCTCGTGTATCAGAACGGACAAAATAAAGTACTGTCATATGACAGCAAATGATAAAAGAAAATCGAGTACTGTCAAACGTTAAGTTACTGTCACTAAAAGATTTATCTTGACAAGTAAAGGCTTTTATGGTATAATAATTGATTATTAATTAAGGCGCATATTTGCCTTAATACACAATACGGACAGTCTTAACCGAGAGATCGTTTTTGATTACCACTTTAGGTATACTGTCAAACTCGGTGCTAGGAACTAAAAATTCTTACATAGTATTTAGATTAAACGAGTTCGGGACAGAATGGTTTATAACGAGTTTGAGACCAGGCTGCAAATTACACAAATGATTTATGGAGATTAGTTACCCGAATATGAATGATTACAAGTTACTATCAGAAAAAGAAGCTGCCGATTTTTTAGGAATTTCAAAAAGCACCTTAATTAGAAAACGAACTAGCGGTGAGGTCGCATTTTATCAGGTCGGAACACGAATTCGTTACAGCTTAGATAGTCATCTACTGCCTTATCTAAAGGACTGTGAACGTAACGGAAAGGAACTCGATCTAGGTTTGAGTGTTTAGGATCGGAATTTGAGTGTTATTTGTAGATTTAAGAACAAATTAAAAAGTTCACCGTTTGTTTTTAAACCTGCTAATAGACATTGATTCTTCTGTTATTTAATTAAGCTTTACTAGATACCGATAGTTCTTTATAAGAACCCTTTGGTATATAGGAAACGCTTTTTACTCAATCGGTGAACATGGAAGAAACTTAATTGACCAAAAATACATTGATTCACTCGAAGGTTGCAAAAAATTCATCTCAGATGTCGAAAGGGGCTTTAGATAAAGCTCAAGCACTCGAAAGCCTTAGTAGGAGACTTTTTGATTTTATACCGGATGATTGTTGGATGACCGAGGCTCGTCTCGCAAACGCACTTGGGGTTTCTACACGTCAAATAAAGAATGCTAAGCGACGGTTAGCGTCAGCAGGCGAGATTCTAATAACACCGGAGAAAAACGGACGACGACCCAATCCAGTTCACCGGATGATAAAAATCTCTGGAATCCAAATTACCGATAATTCGGTTACAAGCAGTTATCCGGCTATCAATTGGGAGCTATTTGACTATCTTTCACCGCGAGATTTTTGTAATTTCTCGATAGCAGAGCAACTAGATATTTATCATGAAATGAACATACCTTTTATTCCTCTTCATTTCCCGAAATTCGATAGGAAAGGAGATCCATACTGTTCATGTCCGAACGGTCGCTACTGTTCAAATATCGGAAAGCATCCGGCCGTAACTTTTAAAGAGATTGATTTCACGAAACCATCAGCTTTTCAGCAAATGAAAAAACAGTGGTCCGAAAGGGATAACCGTTTCAATATAGGTCTATTGACGAATAATTTTGCGGTCCTTGACGTTGATCGCCGGCATGGAGGCAACTACAGCTTTGAGTTTTTGGAGGAGTGTTATGGTGAACTACCCCGGAATTTGTTAGTAGAAACTGGAAATGGCTTTCATCTCTATGTGTCAGACATACTTTCTTCAACTGTAAATTTATTTGGTCTTTCCGGGATTGATGTTCGTTCCAGAGGCGGCTATATTATTGCCCCCTTTTCTCAACACCATTCCGGTAAACCATATCTTTGGCGAACACTATCGACGCCTGGTTTGCTGTCTAAGAAATTACTGACAGATCTTTCAAAAAATAAGATCCATTCAATTCACCCTAAAACTAAACCCGACCAAGGCATTGCACTTTCAATGGACACTATAGTGATGAAAGGGGCTCGAAATGATTTTCTTTTCAGGAGAGCAGCAGCAGAGAAAGGCCGAGGTAAAGACCACGACGAAATTTTGATTTTGACGTCGTCTAGCAATGAGAAGATATGTAGTCCGCCTTTATCTCAACAAGAAGTGCAGTCTATAGTAACGAGCGTATGTGGCAGGTATGTTTCAAATTCGGAAAAGGACATGGGTTTACTTCCTTGATAGTCCATACTGGGGCATACAGTACGCTAGAATCGTTTTTTTAGCGCAAAGCCATACTAGGGGATCAATTTAGCGGAAAATTCGGAAATAAGACGCTGTCAAACGCATTGACAAAATAAAAACTCCTGTCAATTGACAGCGTTTCACTTCTACTTAGAATTTTCTTCTTTCAATAACGCCTTTATAAAATCTTCGGTAAAGCCAGCGGCTTGATTGTGAAGCAATTGTCCAAACATCCCCGGCTTTTTGTTCTTTGTGAAGATCAACCCTTCTTTGCCGTTGGTGCGAAGATAGACAGACATCTTCCCCCACTGTCTAACAGTAGAAGCTGTGCCTAAGGTAAAGTTATCCGTCGACTCAACGCCAAAGCGAATAATTAGATCAGCATTCTCAATTTTACTGACCGGCTCAAACTTTTTCTCCTGCAATATCTTTAATATTCTAAGCTCACTTTGTGGGTCGCTGGTCTCAATAAAAACCTTCCGCTTGACTTTGGCATCGGAAAGTGTGAACACAGCTTTAGCTTCAAATACGACCGGAAGAAGCAGCTTCTTGTATTTGGCAAATAGAGATAACTTTTCTTTACCAATTGAGGATTCCAATGTCCCTAGTTGAAACTCCACTTGTTGTGCATTGAGGATCGAGTCCCGCTGTAGCTCCGTTATAGGCCAGCAAAGAACTTCCGATACAAAATACGTTTCTACATTACCGTCGTGAGTTCGCTCACCTAAAGGCATTCTTGTTGAATCGACTAATAAATTAAGCTCTCGATCCTTTAGAAATTTCCAGTCTCTACTCGTGGAAGTGACACAGAGGACCTGTTCCCTGGCATGGTCAGCAATGCCATTTCCCAGAAATCTCGAGCTAATTAATAAATTAAAAGTAATATTCTGAAAAATATCTCCTTTTTTTGGAGTTAGATCTAGTCTTACAAAAACATCTGTAATGTCCTTGAACCTGTCATATTTAACAAAGAAATATTTTGTATCTGAAAATTCTGAAATTTGTCTTTGCGCTTCTTCGACAGACTTCACTTGTGGACAGATTGGAACAACCAAGAGAAATAATAGAACAAGAATTTTCATAGCAGGCAAAGCGTAGCACTATATAGTACTAGTTTCAATCGAGAGAAAGAGAAAATGTCTGCCATAACAGAGCAATATTTAGCTTGTTATGGGCAGATCTTCGCGCAAAAAGCCTATCAGATTAGCAGAAAAATTGAAACAAATAAGAGAAGCTTTCGGTTTGTCACAGAATGGAATGCTAATCCGTCTAAGACTTGATGATGATAGTATAAATCGAGCCAGCATTTCGGCCTACGAACTAGGTAGTCGAGAGCCTCCTTTGCTTGTTTTATTGGCTTATTCTAGAAGTGCTAACGTATTTTTAGAAGTTTTAGTAGACGATGAATTGGACTTACCAGATGCGATCCCGGCTGAAGACAAAAGCCTTGGCAAGAACCATAAATAGTATCTCGATTACTATACGTAAATGCTTCAGGGTGGCATGTAGACTTAATTCTAGTGTGCTAGTCGATCGTCTTGGAGCTATTGAGTGAAAACTTTGAGGCTTTATAATTCAGATATCGAGTATTCAAGGGATAAAAGGTCACCTGTTCCTAAGAGCGAAACCGTCTCTCGGGTAATGAGTGCTAATCGCGCTAAAAATACTAGTCCGGAATTAACTCTCAGAAAACGCTTATGGAGCGTGGGCCATAAAGGATACCGACTACATTATAAAAAGATTCCAGGCCGTCCCGATATTACGTTCATTTCAAAAAAAGTAGCGATCTTTGTAAATGGCTGTTTTTGGCATAGATGCCCGCACTGTAGTTATAGTCTTCCTAAAACCAATACAGATTTCTGGAAGGAAAAATTCAAGAGAAATAAAAGAAGAGATGAAGAGAAAGAACGGGAACTTAATAAACGCGGCTGGAAAGTCCTTGTAATTTGGGAATGTGAATTGAAAAAGAACATTGAGTCGGTTATAAATAGGGTCAGGAAATCTCTCGTATGAAAGAATTGACCGTAATTGATCTTTTTTGTGGAGCTGGAGGATTTTCGGAGGGTTTTAGACAAGAAGGCTTCATTATCAAACTAGGCGTGGATAACTGGCAGCCGGCCATTGATACTTTTAACCACAACTTCAACTTACATTGCGACGTTAGAAATATATTAGAGTTTCAAGATTCGATTGATGCAATCGAGTCTTTACCCGATACGGACATTATTATTGGTAGCCCACCGTGCGTTTCATTCTCACATTCCAATATTTCGGGAAAAGCGGATAAATCATCGGGAGTACTTCTTACTGAGATCTTTCTCCGAATAGTTGCCGTGAAGAAGTTTAAGAAGAACTCCAAATTAAAAGCTTGGTTTATGGAAAATGTAACAAATTCCAGAAACTATCTTAGTGATTATTATAATTTTAAAGATCTAAATCTTGAGGATTGGGCTAAAAAAAATGGCTTTAGTGTAACGAAGCCTCGGATCTTTCTAAAAGGAAATCAGCCTGTTATTAACTCCGCCGATTATGGGTCATTACAAAAAAGATGCCGCGTTATTTCTGGCGAGATAATACGACGTTCCGGAAGAAGCATTAAAGAAGGTCAACTTATCATTCCACCCGCCACCCATAGCGAATCTACAGAAAGTAATCTTCCGCCGTACAGGACGTTAGGTGATTTAAAAAAAGCATTTCCGAGACCTAATGAAGAGAAGAAGGCAGGACGTGTTATTGAAGACCCCCTATACCGATCTATTAAACTCGATCTATCAAAGCTGAGCGACCATTTTTACGATACGGGATTGTACGAATGTGAATGGAAACTATCACATTATTTAAAGACAAATCATCCTTATATGGGTATGATGTCATTTCCTGAAAACGAAACAAAACCGAGTAGGACCGTAACGGCAACGAAAATTGGTGCCTCAAGAGAGGCGTTAATTTACTTGTCCGAGTTTAGTAGAACGGGTGACGGGGAATTTCGCACGCCAACTATTAGGGAAGCAGCCACGATTATGGGGTTTCCGATTACTTATCAGTTTAAGGGCAGCGAGGGAGTCAAATGGCGATTGGTAGGTAACGCTGTATGCCCTACCGTAGGTCGGGCTTTTGCGAAACAGATTAGAAAAGAATTAGGCATTAAAGTTTTTGAGGAACCATTAGTACAGAAAACCGCAAAATTGGATGGAATTATTAACCTAAATACGTTTACTGAAAAAGGCTTTGATAATCCACCGAAGAAGAACAAAAATTCTCGTTTTAGGCGTCACCCTTTCAAAGATGGCAATATGACCGTTACTTTATCTAACTATGACATAGATAAAAATGAAAGAAAGATTGGAAAATGGTACACGTCTGTGCAATACGGAACAGGTGAGGGTTTTCCTACTACAAATCACCCTGACGGAATATATGAACAACTAGAACCCTTAATCAAGAACCTTCCGAAAGGAAGAGATTTTCTAAATATAATCAATAATGGATTTTCTGAAAAAATCACGGATGCCGATACGCTACAAGGGTTATATGATAGAAAAATATCTTCTAACGAATTCTTAGAACCGACGGAACTAATTGATGAACTCAAAATCTTGATTGAAAATCTGCGCATCAATACCGAAAAATTAGACCAGACTCAGTGCGAAATTTTTAAAGGTAAAAAGAATGTTCCAATAAAACAACTCTTCGCGCTCTACGCAATTAACAAAATTTCCACGATAGCCAATAAATAATTGTATGGAAGCAGAATTAAGAAGAAAGAAGCTGGAAGAACTGTCTCAGACTAAACCTATAGGAACAATGCCGGTCTGGTATCAAAACGACCGACAAATTCTACCTGTTCATCAGATCGATTTGAGTTGGCTAGTATATAACCCTTATAACGGTCGAATCTCAAGTTACGTAAAGTCCTACGAACGGGAAAAAGGCATTAACCTCGACACTTCAAATCCTGATCACGCCAAAATTATTGCGGACTTTTTATGGAATTCAAATGTGTCTCGTAATCAAAAGACCGAACAAAGTCTTAGAGATCAGGGACAAATGAAATATGGGATAGTAACAAAAGATGGCTTCATAATTGACGGGAATAGGCGGGCGTCAATACTCAACAAAATTTATAAAGAAGATGCCGTATCGCCTGGTTATTTTTTTGCCGTAATTTTAAATGAAAAATTAAATGATAACCCACAAGAAATCAGGAGATTGGAAACCACTTATCAACTCGGTCAAGATGATATCCTCGATTATAACCCCATTCAAAAATACCTAAAATGTAAAGATCTAATAGTTGATTTCAGTGCCGAAGAAATTGCAGGAATGATGAACGAAGACGCTCCGGCAATCAAAGAAAATTTAGAGATTATGGATTTGATGGATCAATATTTGGACTATCTGAATTACTCCGGAATATATACAAGACTAGACAACACGGAAGATTTATTCATCAATTTGAACACAGTACTTAAACGTTGGAAAACGTCACAAAGTCAACTTAAATGGAAAGTTGAAGAAACCGATTTAAGTGATTTGCAATTAATCTGCTATGACCTGATTAGATATGTCTACAATTCTCCCAAAGGAAAAGGAATTAATCCGAAGAACATCAGAGAAAAGATTATACGAAACAGCCAAGACACCTTTGTAGCAAACGAGGAGATTTGGAAAACGTTTTCAGAAAGACATCGGCAAGCGATTGAACCTCTGGAAGCAACCGAAAAAAGTGTAGACGACTTAAGGGCCGAGAATCCAACCCGAGATTTATCTTCCTTGTTAAAGAGTCGCGATGAGGCTTGGGCTAAGTCTGTAGACGCTTCTATGAAAGAAAACTTCGGCTTAGCGAGCGCGGAACTGGATAACTTACAAAGTCGCGGAGAACCATTGAAACTCTTAAGGGCTGCGCTCTCAAAACTCGAGACTGTTGATTCAGTATCCGAATCAAGAATTTTCTTAGAAGATAATGAAGTTTTTGGTGTCGTAGACGCAATCCGGAAACTGTCAGACGAGTTAAAACGAAAGATCGTTCAATTCAATAAGCGGAATAGATGAATTCAGTTTCAATTGATATTGATAGAGAGGCTAAGCGTTTTGTCTTAGTAGATGAAATGGGGTTGGTTAGTTATAACAAACGGGCTAACCATTTTTTCCGAAACTTCCTCCACGCCAATTTTATTGGCCAAGAAATTATCATCGATTATTCTGAGAGCCAAAGCCCCAACATTCTACTAAAAAAAATTCACGATGCTTTAAATAAATACAATATTTGTCAGACCGATAGTGAAAACGTAAGAGAGGCCTTGAGCATCTATTTTCGTGAACGACAAAATTTTACTCTCTTCAGCGAGAAGGCCAAAGGAATATGGAATAATAATTTTGATGCTACTGAATTCGCCGCTTTTGTTAAAACTGTAGAGAAATATCTCCCTGATCGCACCCTATACCCAAAGCAACTTTTAGCCGCTTTCCATCTAGCCTTTTCACAAAACGCTTGTAATTTCTCAGTTCCTGGAGCTGGTAAAACCTCTATTGTCTATGCCGCATATTCTTATCTCAAAAGCCTTTCGTCTGACGATCCGAAATTTGTGAATAAGATATTGGTTATAGGACCGCTAAGCTCATTTGGGCCATGGGAGGATGAATATCAGGAATGCTTCGGTAAGAAACCAAGATCGAAACGTCTTGCGGGTGGCGTTTCGAAGACAGAGCGAGAATATCACTTGTTAAATATTGAAGCAGCGGACAAAACCCCCGAACTAATATTAATGTCCTATCAGAGTGTCCCTTCAAATCTCGATGAGTTAAAGTTTTTTCTTACGAAATTAGGGAACAATGTCATGGTCGTATTGGATGAAGCTCATAAGATTAAAAATGTAGAAGGAGGAGTCTGGGCAACAGCTGTTTTACAATTAGCCCAATATTGTCGATCTCGTGTTATTTTAACCGGAACGCCGATACCCAATGGGTACGAGGACATTTACAATTTATATCAATTCATATGGCCTGAAAGGGATATAATCAATTTCAATATTTTTCAATTGCGAGAAATGTCGAACAATAAGTTTGACGACCGTATTAATCGGCTCATTGATAATATTTCTCCTTTTTTTATTCGCATTAAAAAAAGTGATGTTTTGCCCTCGGAAGATTTCCCGATTGAAAATCTTCCTCCTGACTTGGTGAGGATGGGACCTGTTCAGCGGGAAATATATGATTTTCTCGAAAACCAATATATTGGATTTTTTGAACAGAATCAGGCCACTCTCGCCGCTACCGCCGATCTTACGAAAGCCCGATTTATCCGTTTAATGCAAGCAGCTACTAATCCGTCGTTACTTAGGCAGCCGCTCGAAAAGTTCTTCGCCCAGGAAGGATATATTAATGATTTGTTTATTGATGACAGCGAGATCATTGGAAAGATATTACAGTATAAAGATTTAGAGCCTGTCGCTCCTAAATTCATCTTAATTCGAAACAAGATTGAAGCATTAATCAAAGCGGGCGAAAAAGTAATAATTTGGGGAACCTTCATCAATAGCATTAAAGATCTACATACCTATTTACGACTCAATGGTATTCCGTCGGAAATGCTGATCGGAGAAATTCCGGTTGATACCGAAAATCTCCCTGAGGAAATCATAACGCGTGAGAAAATCATTAGAAAATTTCATGAGCCCGATTCGGAATTTCGAGTTATTATTGCGAATCCATTTGCAGTTGCCGAATCAATTTCCCTTCACAAGGCTTGTCATCATGCTATTTATTTCGAAAGAACTTTTAATGCGGCAAATTTTATCCAGTCAAAAGATCGAATTCACAGAGTAGGACTACCTAAAAATACCATCACCCATTACCATTATATTTTATCAGAAGACTCAATTGATGAAACGATACATCAGAGACTCATTGAGAAGGAAAGACGAATGTTAGCCCTCCTAGAAAGCAGTGACATACCTTTAATTAGCGAGAATATGAATTATGAGATCGATCTTGAGAATGATGTCAAAGCCATAATTCGCGATTATGTTAAAAGAACTGTTAAGGCATAATAATCTCGGCAATGCGAATGAATTAGGATTTGTATTGTTTCATGCCTTATCTCCCAATCGACCACAAAAATTAGAAGATCTTAAAAAATTCTGTACGTCTAACGTCTTTTCAATAAGCCGATCAATAAACGGAATTTTCGACCTACTTAGGTATATTTCTCTTGTAAAGATCGTCGATGGGTTAGTAACCGTAGATTCTGATATATTCTTTGACGGCAGCTTCCCAACTCCCAACGACTACTTTACAGATTCGCATTTCTTCAACCAACTCTTTATAGCTCTCGAGAACAGCCTGTCCATTGATTATATTTTTAACTCAGATAATTTAAGATTTAGTTCTGCCAAAGGGCAATACTACGTTAAATCACACCTTATAAAGTTCGAGTACTTTCCAATCCGAAATTTACTCTCTCAGCTTTCATTCCTTGAAGAAGATTCATTAGTTCCAGATCATTTATTTATTTCGAAAGGTTTCACAGAATTTTTCAAACAAAATGTTGTAGATAAGATCTTAGCGAAAAAAAATAAATTTCAAATTAGCCTAGACCAATTAAGAAGACGACTCGATTTACAAGAAAAAATAGGAAAGCATGGAGAATTGTTCGTCCTCAAGTTTGAGAAAATTCGATTATCTCAGCATCCCAACTCTGACGCGATTGTCCGAATATCGGAAGATTATGTTAATGCGGGTTACGACATAATTTCATTTGATAGTGCTGATTCAATTCTCTTAGATCGTTTTATTGAGGTAAAAACCTATACTGATGAAGTATCTTTTTATTGGTCCAAGAATGAGATCGAGATAGCAAAGGAATTAGGCAGTCAATATTGGCTCTACTTGGTCGATTTGTCATTAATTAATAATCCTGATTACTCACCAAGATTATTTCAAGATCCATATACGAAGGTTTTCGAAAATCAAATGTGGCAAAGAGACGTTGAAAAGTGGTGGTTTTATATTTAATTTGTTCTACACTTCGTAAAAATACTGTCAATCGACAGCATTGACTACTTTTCTACCTAAACTTTTTCATCGCTTGGAATCACCAACGGCAAATCAAGTTTATCGTCAACTAAAACGTCAATGTAAACCTTCGCCAATCTGGCATAGGCGTATAACACTAAATAACGGGGTTTGCGGTCTCCTAATTCATAGCTGGATATACTGCTTCGGGAGGAATCAGCGAATGAAATTTTAATCATCGCTTTCTTTTTTATGCTTTTCTTTTTCCTTCTTGTCCTTCTTTTTTTTCTCTTTTAACTTGCGTTTCAGCTTTTCTTTGGGGGATTCCGGCTTTGCTGTTGTAAATACGATCGATGACTCAGTCGCGGGGCGCGCACAATCTGCGAGTGAAGTCCAATCATATTGAGATGTTTCAAGAAACTCTACTTTCATACAAGTTTCTTCTTTCTGAAAGAAATATGCTATATCTTGCTTAGACAATAGAGCATCGAGACCCCGCGCCATAATTGACATTGAGCCAAATCCAATATCGGATGAAGAAGATTGTAAGTTAGTAAAAAGTTTCCTATCCTCCGGACAGTCATTGGAAATAGCCCACTGAAGTTTGCCGTTTATTGAAAGGACATCAAGAGGAAATAACCGGCAACATAACGGGCGATTTTCATAGATCGAGCATTTTTTTCTTTCCCGGTCAAGCATCGGACAGGAGCCGTCAGCCATTCTTTTAATGAACGTCACTCCGTCTACAGTCACGATTGGTACACCAAGACTTGCTAATCGATGAACTTCCTCATTTTCTATATAGACTAATCCGCCCTTTTCGCAACATGCCGTGCAACTGTTGCAATTAACTAATTTAGCAGAAACAGCGGCTCCTTGGACCGACAAAATAGGTAGCGTTCTCATTAAATATCCTCCGTCTCGCAGTTCAGCCTTTCAGTTACCCCACTCAAAACGTTTACGACTTTCTCCGCAGTGTCGGAGTCAGGGCAATAAAGCCATAAATAATCCGGCTTATCCTGGGCAGCCTGAAAATGTCTAATCTGTGCCTTAAATTTGCCGTTACTCAAATGCTTACCAGATTCATTCCGTAACCGATCGAGAGCGAGCCATTCTTGAGGTCGCTTTGATAGATCCCGTTCACCGAATTTCTTAGACGCACGTAACACAATATCCGTTTTAGAGACGCCAGAGAGAGATACAATTTCGTTTCTAATTTCTTTGATTGACCAAGGATGGTCGGGTCGGAAACTAAGCTTTGCGACTGACTGATAAGGTAATTTGTTTAAAATACGAAAAATTATTTCGTCAACTTTTTCGATATTCGCTTGTCCCATCCGAAAAAGTAATTGCTCGTCCGTGCTAAATAATAGATCACAAATTAATTCCTCATCCACAAGATCAACATTCTCCGATTCATAAAACTGGTCCCCGAAGAGAAACATGTTAAACGCCTGATGCAACATTACCTCGTAAGCAATACCGTCAGGATGCTCGAAACAATCTTCAGATAGACGTTCTTTTGTTTGAAGCAAAGATATAGCGGGACCAATCGCTGTTGAGGAGAGGCGGAATTCTAAATCATCTTCGGGTTTCGTCTTCTTCCTTAGGTTTTTCTTATGATTCGGTGCTGCGGGATTATAATAAATACAAATTCCGCTGAGAAGGCTGGGAAAATTTAGCCCAGTTCCCGTTCTGAGGCCCGTAAAATAGTTGTCGCGGCGATAATGATCCACACGATCCAGATCCAATAAGCCACTAACTAATTCGTGCAAAACTAAGCATTTGACCTGTTTTCGATCCGTTTTTGCGGCCAAATATTTATCACGATCCCCGGAGATTAAATAGCAAACTATATCCTTGTCGATTCCGGGCTTGTTCGCAAAGAGTTCGGCTAAATGAGAGTAAGTCTGCGACAATCTCTCTCTTATTCTTGAACGTCTCTTAGATGCTTCAAAAATGGGGCCTTGTCCTTGAACCAACTGACAGGCGGCATCTTCATGGCTAAATTCATTTTCCGTTCCAAACACCTCCCAAAAATCTCTATTGCTTTCAAGCGCATGAGAAAACGGAAAATGCCCGACATCATGCAAGAGCAAGGCTAAATAAAATTCTTCACGTAATTTATTTCGCTCGAGGTATTCAGATAGATACATCGGCGTAGACGTTTCATTCTTATTATTAATTTCGCCCACCGCAATCCTTTGGGAAGCGACAAACCCCAAATAACAGGAACCAATAGAATGGGCTAGACGAGTGTGCGTGGCTGATGGGAAAACCAGAAAGGCGAGATTACTTTGTCGTAGAAAACTCTGGCGTATAAACTCTACGCTTGAGAGAAAAGGCAGAAGATCCTTGGCTGGATTTTGGGGACTGATAGACTCTCCGTATCTAGACACATTCTTGTGCGCCCAGCCAACGTCAAAAAAAGCGTGTGGACGCGCGTGGGCAGCAGCTTCCTCAAAAGTTACAAAGTCATACAAGGGATCATAAAAATTAACTTTAGATGTTTTCATGAAACTTCCTCACGAATTTCTTTCGCTAGATCGAAATATAGTTTCGATAATCCGTGGGACGAGTTCTTTTGTGAGATAATATACTCGTCATAATACAAATCCGGAACGTAGGGCAATACATAATGTGCTATAGATCCAATCGTTTTTTCAAAGTTACGGATGTGCCGCTTACGATTATCCAAAGGACAGGCCGATACAACAATTTTGAATGGCTTTGAGGCGGCCTGGCAAACTTCTACCATACGTTTAATTCCGTAGCGGTTTTGTGAGTCGAGTCTGCAAACGAGTACTTCCATATCTGCCAGTTGTAACGCAAACGCCGCGAACTTAGAAAGGCCACTTCGAGAATCAATTAAAATGTAATCGAGATCATATAATTGGCTGAACGCGGGCAAAAGCTCTTTAGAGATAAAACCTTGTGTTGCCTCGTCCCATTTTACTTGATCGAGCAATTGCGAATCAGTAATCGTCGGTAAGAGAAATATCCAAGCCGCCTCATTCGGGCGGAACTTAACCTCCGTTATGTAATCTTCTAAAGCAGATACATCTCGATTACCAGGTTCGAGCAAAGCCAACAAGTCTCGTCCACTGTTTCCTTCAACTTTCAGAATGTGATTTAGTCCGCCCGCCTCAACGTCTAGATCAATCAAGCCAACCCGTTGTCCCATCCGACTCAATTGGTATGCCACATTCACAAGACTGAGGGAACGGCCCACTCCACCTTTAAAGGAATAAAAACTAATAATTTTCATAATTCTCTAATTTATTGGCACCGCCGCTATTTCGATATCAACGAGTTGTAGGTTTTACGCTGCCCTTTTTGCGAGGGACGGTTGAGGATTGAGTGCGCACATCACCATTCGAATGATCTTTCATATTGCTCATTTGTTGATCTATTGTGCGCTCTTGTTTAGACCGCTCAATAAGTCGTAAAAGACGTTCAAAAACCGCTTGTTGTAAACTATTAATTATAGTTTCATCGGTTAATACTTCTTTTACGGCCGCGCGAATCAAATAACTTGATACCTCAAGCCTGCTGCTAAAGCCTATTCCTTGCTTGTCGAGTTTAAGCAGGGCCTCGGTTAAATACGAATGGATCGATAAGATGAGTTGCTGATTATACCAAAGGCCACTTATTGGATCGCGGAGTGATAATACTGCGCTAAAGACTCGTTCAAGTAGTAGCGCATATTCCGTCGATTCTAACAATTGCTCCAAATCTGAAACATCGCCCAAACTAATTAGCGTTAGTAAAATGCCTCCCAAACCCGAACGATCATCATAGTAGAGCGGCTCACCAACATCTTCAGATAAAATAGTTAAATATACTTGTTCATACGTAAATTCTTTTCGATTACGAAGTTCGGTGAGATAAGCGTTCGCTATCGTTTTTATCCTTCCCTTCATGCTCTTATCATGTATTTGATAAGTTTCGATTAATGCTCGCAATCCCCATGTGGAGTAGAGAAGTTTACGGTTTGATTTCTCTTCATCCCCGGTAATGAAATCTCCGTCAAACCGATCCGCAATCCAACTCACCGCCTGACTGATTCTAAGCTTAATCTCATTTTTTCGAGAGTCCCCTAAACTCATGACTGGACTCTTAATAACATTGTTAAGAGCTAAAACAACGAGTGCCGTAAAATAGGTGTCTGTGTAAAACTCCTCGACTATTTTGGATCGTTTGTATTTATTGGTTCCTCCCCAGCGGCATCCCTTTACGTCAAACAAATAATTGTCTGGTGTGAGTAAAAAATCAACAGCCCTTTGCGCCACAACCCCACTCAAATCCGCAAGTGTTTTGCCTCTTCCAGGAATATCACTCCAAAAGTTGTAGACGAGGTCGCAAAAATCGAGGGTAAACGCGGCAAAATCTGTATATTGATCTAGGGCGCCGGGTATTGGTGAGTACGGACTAGGGAAAAATCCTACTTTGTTTATCTGTCTAAGACAAAGGGCGGTATCCTTGTAAAGAAGATCGTTCGATAGCGGGAAGGGTCTGAGGTCTGCTGAGATGCTTGAAGCTAAATAGAACGGACGCAAACATTCACTTATCTTAAAAACCTGCGTTTCTTTTCCGGCTTCCTCTGATTCACTGTCTATCCAGGCTCCCGCATCCATTCGAATCTTTGCTAAACCCCTAAGAATTTTCTGGATTAAGTCCGAGTATTGGGAACTGGTTTTCTCCATGCAATAGCACCTCGCTCAAAAAAGAAGTCGGCAACAAAATGAATCCGAATAGATTTAAAATCAAATATTAGCTGGGATTGATTGATAAGGCTCTCAGTTGTAGGGGATTATAGGCTACGGGGCAATACAATGCAAGCCTTTTCCGCGCGGTTATCCTTCGCGAAGGTATTTAATAATTCCGCGCTTCTTACTAGGTGATTACTCCACCTTCACGCTATCGGCCCGATTCCTCGGCTAATCGACGCTATAACGATGGCGAATCGCAATATAAAATCACAGCAATTGAAGGGACACACCCAATACAATCCGGGTCTATACGACCAATGCGATCGAGTCGCTGAATATGTCGCTGCGTAAAGTCACGAAAAACACATAGCTCGTTTCCAAACGATGAAGCGGTGCTGAAGCTGCTCTACCTTAGCGTTGCGGAATATAGCAAAGAAATGGACCATGCCAATCCACGACTGGAATGCTGCCCTTAATCGATTCGCGATCGTTTACGAAGACCGTATGCCGTCCGGCTGAGCGGGCCATGGAAACCTTGGAAAAATAAACGACATTTTTCCACCGTTCCCACAACTCATGGCTACTGGACATGAAATGAGGATCCTATCATTTACACAAAATATTTGACACTACCCGGCTTTTTTTACCTTTAATTAACTGTATTGGAATTTGCACGTCTACAGAAAGAGCTAATTGCCCTCGATTGTATATATCCAGCGCGTCGGAAGCAGCCGTAACGCTCTCATTGGTTAAGTTCATATATCTCTGGAAGGTCTTGCTCTGAGTATGACCTGTCATTTTCATTGCTTCGGACTGTGGGACATTGGCACGAATCAATCGGGTGGTCGCGGTATGCCGAAGATCGTGAAAGTGAAGGTTTTCGATATTAGCCAAGCGACACGCAGTTTTCCAAGATTTCTTAATCGAATCTGTAATACCAAAGACTAATACTTCTCCCTCCTTTGGTGACATTTCCCAAAGTCGAGTTAGTTCTTCTTTTACTCTATGGGTCATTCCGACAAATCGAGTTTTCTCGGTCTTAGTGTTTGTCGCTTGAATTGTAATTATCCGATTGTCAAAATCCACGTCTCGCCAACATAGTTTGAAAAGTTCACCCCGACGCATAGCTGTGTCAACGGCCGTAATAATAAGCGGTCTTAAGTGACTCCTCTTATCTATACAAACGTTAAGTAACCGCCGCTCTTCGTCTGTAGACAACACTCTATCTCGTTCAGTCTCGGCCGCCATGGAAATAACCTTTTGATTATCGAAAGGACTTTCGATCAAGAGCTTGTCGCTTTTAGCAAAATTAAAAATCGCACGTAATAACTGTAATTCCCTATTAACCGATGCTATTTTTCTCGGATGCTCAACTATCCCTCTCGTAACCGGCGTTCTAAGCCTTCTAATCTTATAAGACTCTAAATCGCTAGTTCTAATATCTCGAATGCGCTGATGTCCAAAATATTCAATCAACGATTTTAAAGCGGACTTTAACGGCTTTAACGATCTACGTCCAGTAACCTTTTTCCCGTCACTATACACAGCTTCAATGAGCTTTGCTTCTTCATATCTTTTGGCTAATTCTATAAATGCAAGCCTGTCTGAACGGACTGATTTTGGTCCTCGATCAATTAATTCTTTCCGCATTTCCCTGACAGCTTTTCGCGCGTCCGTTCTGCTCTCAACACGTCTTAAAATCTCCTTGCGTTTCCCGGATACTTCGTCGGTATATTGTATTCGCGCATATAACTTGCCATTAATATTCTTGACGCTGCCATCTTTATTCCTTTTCTCCGATCTCCATTCTTTTGTAGCCATATTATTCCTCTATAATTTCCTCTAGTAGAGTGAATTCCTGTGGATTCTATTGAATTATTATGAATATATTATAACACATAACTCTTTATTTGTCAATATTTTATCGCTTTTCTTGACCTCTAATGATTGCTAATAAATCGAAGCGCCCTTTGATTCGTAATCGAAAGGTCGTCGGTTCGACTCCGATGGGCGGCTCCATAAGATATAGAAGGACGGTGAAAAAAGCCGTCCTTTTTTTGTGACAAAGTGTGTCAGGGTGTCACACCGTTCGGACCAGTGTTTTCGGGGCCCGGACGGGTGTATCAGGGGTGTCACGGTTTGGGGCGTCGGGCACAGCGGCGGAGCCGCCCACGATGTTAGCCGGACGCGCAAGCGTCTGGAAAAGACGCCAAACGTAATTCCGCGTTGAAGACGCGGACCAAAGAAGCGCTCCTCTGGAGCGCGATCATCAACCCATCGTTTTCCAGGTGCTCACGCACCTGGCTACCTTAGCAAGCGGCTTCACCGCCTCCTACTCCCTAACCCCTACCCTCCTCCTCCTCTCCCCATTTCCTCCACTCTCTTCTCCACTGACCGTATTCCCTCATACGGAAATCTTCTCCCGCAAATGGTCTAATTAGATCGACGCCTTTCGTCCGGGAATCTCCTCGCGCCTCTTTGGCGATCAAAAGATTTCTCTATTTGATGCAAGGGGTATAAACTTGAAAAAACTGTAAGTGATCGAAAACCGGGTGCCCGTTAGGAGAGAGGAATGCCTCGAAAAAAAACCGAAAAACCGCTTGTAGACGCCGAAGCCGAGCAGGAAAGGCCGAACAGCGATTTTCTCGTTGTCGGCATCGGCGCATCGGCCGGCGGCGTCGAGGCGCTCAAGGAATTTTTCGCCGCGGTGCCGTCCGAGCCCGGCATGGCCTTCGTCGTCGTCCTCCATCTCTCGCCGCGGCACGAAAGCAATCTCGCGCAGATCATACAGGCCTACACCTCGATGCCCGTGGCGCAGGTAACGCGAACGGTAAAGGTCCACCCTAACCGCGTTTACGTCATACCGCCGAATCGCCGCCTGGCCATGACGGACGGCGTGATAACCGTCCAAAAGGCCGAAAAAACCCTCGGCACGCGCATCGTTATCGATCTTTTTTTCCGCACGCTCGCCGACGCCTACGGGCGAAACGCCGTGTGCATCGTGCTCAGCGGCAGCGGCTCGGACGGCACCATCGGGCTCAAGCGCGTCAAGGAGAACAACGGTTTCGCCATCGTCCAGGACCCGGACGACGCCGCCTACGACAGCATGCCCCGCAGCGCCATCGCCACCAACCTCGTGGACTGGGTCCTGCCCGTGCGCGAAATGCCGGAAAAACTGGTCCGGTTTCGCGAAAGCTCCGAGCGGCTCAATCTCACTAACCCCGATCCCCAGGCGCCGGTCGAGATAAAGGGGCTCGACGAGCTTCGCGATATACTTACCCTCATACGCGTCAAAACGGGGCACGATTTTTCCCACTACAAGCAGGCCACGCTTATGCGCCGAATCGCGCGCCACCTGCAGATCCACAACCTCACCGACATCCGCGATTATCTCGCCCTTCTGCGCGAAAAGCCCGAGGACATGCACCTGCTGGTCAAAAACCTTTTGATCAACGTCACCAATTTTTTTCGCGACCCCGAGGCGTTCGAGGCGCTTGAAAAAGAGGTCATCCCCGGGCTCTTTGCCGGTAAGTCCGCTGACGATACGGTGCGAGTATGGTCGGTCGGATGCGCCTCCGGCGAGGAGGCCTACTCGCTCGCCATCCTGCTCAGCGAATACGCGCTCACGCTCAACGATCCGCCTAAGGTCCAGGTTTTTGCTACCGACGTGGACGACGATGCCATTGCCGAGGCCCGCGATCACCGCTACCCGGATACCATCGGGGCCGATGTCAGCCCCGAGCGCCTGCGGCATTTCTTCGTCAAGGAAGGCTCCAATTACCGCGTCCGCAACGACCTTCGCGAGATCGTTCTTTTCGCCCCCCACAACGTCCTTCGCGACCCGCCTTTCTCGCGGCTCGATCTCATCACCTGCCGCAATATGCTCATCTACCTCAACCGCGAAACGCAGGATAAGGTGCTGCAGATCTTCCATTTCGCGCTCGCGCCCGACGGCTATCTCTTTCTCGGAAACTCCGAGTCGGCCGAGAGCCAGAGCGCGCTTTACGTTCCCGTCGATAAGAAACAGCGGATCTACAAGCGCCGCCCCGCCACCGTGCAGAAGCCCTTGCCCGTGCTTCCGCTCCAGGGTAAGTGGGAAATGAAGATCCCGTACCTTTCGCGCCCGGCCGATGGCGAGCGCGCCCTGTCGTTCGGTGACGTGCATTACAAGCTGGTCGAGCAGTATGCGCCGCCCTCGGTCCTCGTCAATGAGGATTTCGAGATCGTCCACCTGTCGGAGTCAGCCGGGCGCTTCCTGCGCTTTGCCGGCGGGGAACCCTCGAATTCGCTGCTCAAGGCCGTGCACCCGGACCTTCTTCCCGACCTCCGCGCCGCGCTCTTTTCCGCCCGGCACGAGCGTAAAACGGCCCGCTTCGAGAATATTTCGGCCGATATCGACGGCAATTCCGTATCCGTTAACCTCATCGTAAAACACGTGGAGATCGCCGAAGCGGGCCGCGACTTCCTGCTCGTAATATTCGTCGAGAACCTCTCGGCGCCCGCGGCGGCCAGATCGACGGCGGACGGCGACGGCGTTATCACCGATAAGGACAATGCCACGGAAGCGGTCGTGCGCCGGCTCGAGGAAGAGCTTCGCCGCACCAAGGACCGCCTGCGCTCGACCATCGAGCAGCACGACACCTCGATCGAGGAGCTGAAGGCCTCTAACGAGGAGCTCCAGGCCATCAACGAAGAGCTGCGCTCGGCTTCCGAAGAGCTTGAAACCAGCAAGGAAGAGCTCCAGTCGATGAACGAGGAACTCGCCACCGTCAACCAGGAGCTCAAGGAAAAGATCGACGAGACGAGCCGCGCAAATTCCGATCTCCAGAACCTGATGGCCTCCACCAATATCGGCACCATCTTTCTCGACCGCGCGCTCCAAATCAAGCGGTACACGCCCGTCGTCGAAGACCTTTTCAATATTATCCCGACCGATATCGGCCGCCCGCTTTCGCACCTGACGCACAAGCTCGATCACGAGAACTGTGCCGCCGATGCCGCCGAGGTGCTCCGGACGCTGAGGCCCATCGAGCGCGAGATAAAGGACCGCGAGGGCTTCACCTACATGCTCCGCGTTCTGCCCTATCGCACCGTCGACGACAAGATCGGGGGTGTCGTGCTCACCTTTATCAATATCAGCGAAACGGTCGAGGCGCAGCAGGCCCACCGCTGGCTCGCGGCGGTCGTCGCGGCCTCGAGCGACGCGATCATAAGTTTTGGGGGCGATAACCGCATCCTTAGCTGGAACCCGGCCGCCGAGCGCATTTTCGGTTACCCGGCGGGCGAGGTCGTCGGGCGTCCCGCAAAGATACTGGCCGGGAAGCGCAGCGGGAGGAGGTGGGCCGAAATACTCGAGCGCGTCTGGCAGGGCGAATCGATCAGCGAGCTCGATATGATTTTCGCGCGGAAGGACGGCGCGGCTGTCGACGCCACCGTCGCCCTTTCGCCCATCGCAAACAGCGCCGGCGCACGCATCGGCGTTACCGCGGTCGTCCGGAATATTAGCGAGCGCAAGGAATTGGGGCGCCTGCTGGCGTCCGATCTCGAGGATATGCAGCTTCTCATCGAGCTCGGAGCACGACTCGTAACCGCCGAAAACACCAGCGAGCTTTACGACCGGATCGTGAAGGGGGCCGTAAGCCTGATGCGGGCCGACGCCGGAACGCTGCAGATCTACGACGAGCATTCCGGGGAGTTGGTTATGCGGGCCTCCGAGGGTTTCAGCGCCACGATGACAAAGCAGTTTGCCCGGGTAGCCGCCGGAAGCGACACCTCTTACGGCATTGCCCTAGCGAGCGGCGAGCGCAGTTTTATCGAATTCGACGCGGCCGGCGCGCCTGACGCGGACGGCTCGCGCGCGCGGCACGTAAAGGCCGGTTACCTTTCGGCGCAGTCCACGCCGCTTATTACCCGCTCGGGCCGAAGGATCGGAATGCTCTCAACCCACTGGGCCCAAAGCAAGTACCGCCCCCCGGACCGCCAGGTTCGCTTTTTCGACCTGCTGGCGCGGCAGGCCGCCGACCTCGTCGAGCAGCAAAGCTCGGGCTCGGCGCTTCGCGAATCGGACGAGCGCCTTAAGCTCATTGTCGGCAGCATCAAGGATTATGCGATAGTCACCACCTCGTCCGACGGCATCGTCACGGGCTGGAACCCGGGCGCCGAGGCCATCTTCGGCTACACCGCGAGGGAGATCATCGGAAAATCGGGCCATATTCTTTTTACTCCCGAGGACGTCAAAAACAAGATGCCCGAGGACGAAATGCGCCGGGCCCGCGAGTACGGCCGCGCCGAGGACGAACGCTGGCACCTCCGCAAGGACGGCTCCCGCTTTTACGCCTCCGGCGTTATGAGCCCTTTGATGGACGGGCGGCTCGGCGGTTATGTAAAGGTGGCCCGCGACCAGACGCAGAAGATAGCAGCCGAGGCCGCCGTACGCGACCAGAAGATGCTGCGCCTGCTGGTCGCCGCGCAGGAGGAAGAGCGCCAGCGAATTGCCCGCGACCTGCACGACCAGCTCGGCCAGCAGTTGACCGCGCTCCGGCTTAAACTCGAGTCGCTCAAGACGAAAGTGCCTGACGCTCGCTCGCAGCTGGTGATCCAGGAAACGCAGGAGCAGGCCAAGAAGATCGACGACGACGTAAGCTTCCTGGCCTGGGAGCTGAGGCCGACCGTGCTCGACGACCTCGGCCTGCGCGCCGCGCTCGATAATTTCACCCGCGAATGGTCGCGCAATTACGGCATCGCCGGCGATTTTCATTCGACCCGCGTCGGCAAACCGCGGCTTGCGCCCGAAATCGAGATCAACCTCTACCGTATCGCCCAGGAAGCGCTCAACAACGTGATGAAGCACGCGAAAGCTTCGAGAGCGAGCGTGCTGCTCGAGGTGCGCAAGGACACCGTCGTTCTCATCATCGAGGACGACGGCGTAGGGTTCGATCCGGATATCGACAAGCGCGTCGACCACATAGGCAAGGGCCTCGGCCTGATCGGGATGCGCGAGCGCGCGGCCATCGTCGGCGGGACGCTGGAGATAGAATCGTCGCCCGGCGGCGGCACCACAGTTTTCGCGCAGGTCCCGATGCGGCGTGCGCCGGACAAGCAGGAGAAGGAAGATGGGTAAGCTTAGCGTATATCTCGCGGAAGACCATGCCACCGTCCGCGAGGGGATAAAAATGCTCGTCAATGCCCAGGCCGACATGGAGGTAGTGGGCGAGGCGGGCGACGGCGAGGCGGCGGTGCGCGAGATCTGCGAGATGAAGCCGGACATCGCGGTCCTCGATATCTCGATGCCGAAAATGAACGGGCTTAAGGCGACGCAGGCGATCAAAAAAAGCTGCCGGGCCACGAAGGTCCTCAATCTCACGCGGCATACCGACGACGCCTATCTGCGCCAGCTTATCGGCGCCGGCTCGGACGGCTATGTGCTCAAGCAAAGCGCGCCCACCGAGTTGATCAACGCCATTCGCAGCGTCAATCAGGGCGGCGCATATCTCGATCCCTCGATCACGCAAAAGGTGATGGGCGGGTTTGCCGGCAGGCGCATCAACCTGCGCGGCGAAGTAAAGGGCGACCTGACCGACCGCGAATCGGAGGTGCTGCGCCTGATCGCCTGGGGCTACAGCAACAAGGAGATCGCCGGCCGCATGGAGCTCAGCGTCAAGACAATCGAAGCGCACAAGGCAAACGCGATGCGCAAGCTCGACATCGGCAACCGCATCGATATAGTACGCTACGCCATTCTCCAGGGATGGCTTCAAGATAATTAGTCCAAAGTCCAAAGTCCAAGGTCCAAAGTCAAAAAACTCCCTCCTTGGTCGAAGGAGATAGTGTCTTGAGAGTCAAACGTTAAAAGCGAAGTTTGGATCAAAAGGATGGTGATTTTTTATAACACCAAAGGCAATATAGCGTCCTTTTAACTGCTCAGCGTTTGATTGTCAAGATACAAGGGGGTGGCGCTTTAGCGCCGGGGTGGTTCGTTCAGAAAAAATCTGATGCAAAATCCTTACTCGTTTTTGGTAGACGCAGGTCAGAGTTATAAGGATGAAAGAAAATTTAGCAGAACGAACCACCCCCGCCCTTCGGGCGACCCCTCCTTCGACCAAGGAGGGGAGCTTTTTTCGTTCTGTTAAAATTTTCTTTTTTCCGCTAAAGCATTTCTCTTCTTTTCCAACCATAGTTCTCTCTTATCCGGTGTATGACCCACTCGCGTTCTTCGAAAACCAGTTTGTTCTCAAACCGGATCACTTTGATCCTGAAATGCAACAGGAACAACTTTCGTTCGTAGTCATATTCTGATGCGAATTCATTGTAGTGGACCTCGCCGTCCAACTCGACCCCTAGACATTCGGACGGGCAGAAAAAATCGAGAATATAAGGTCCAACGCTGTGTTGGCGACGAAACTTGCGGCCGTCAAGGTTAGAGTTCTTTACCAGGTTCCAGAATGCGGCCTCGGCCGGGGTCAGATGCGCCCGGAGCTCTGTGCGAAAGGTCCTGAGATTAGGAAGATTATTTAGGTCTGTGGGACGTCGATTTTGAGGCATGGGGATTTATATCAGATTTTTTCTGAACGAACCACCCCCGCCCTTCGGGCGACCCCTCCTTCGACCAAGGAGGGGAGCTTTTTTGACTTTGGACATTGGACTTTGGACTTTGGACTATTTGAGGACTTTGGACCCTGGACTAACCCTATTAGGGATTTTCCCTACTCCTCGTACCTATTTTCCCGATATTTTTTCCTGAAAAACAGGGCCATACTCGTCTACGTTGCATTAATTGTCGGTTTTTCTCCGTTAAGTGTTGCACGGGCCGGGGGGGTCTCAGCCTCTCGCCGCCCGGGCTTACCGGGTCAAAAAATAACGAAGAACGAGAAAGGGCGCGTAAGGCAATCGAGCAACGGATTACCGAAATAAAAAACTTTAGTTCCCCCCGGCCGAAGGTTTGCGCGTTTTGAGCGGCCCTGATGTGGGTCTGTTTTACGAGGGACTAGATGACCAACACTCTTCCCAGCCAAAAGCCCAATAACGGGACAGGTCGACACGCGCTACCCCCTGCCGCCAGACCGCTTATAGTAATTATCGGCCACGACGACGACACGCGCGCGATGTTTCGCGCGCTGCTCGAGCATTGGAACTACGAGGTGCTCGAAGCCGAAACCGCCGACCGGGCGATCTCGCTCGCCATCGACTGCCAGCCGGCGCTTATCCTTATCGAATCGACGCTTCATTTTCAGGACGTTCTCGAAGACGTTACGAAGCTCCGGCATAACGATTGCTGCAAGGATACGCCGTCGCTGATGCTTTCGGGTTTTTCACAGGATGCCTACCGCAACGCGGCGATGAGCAGCGGGGCTTCGGGTTTTTTAGTAAAGCCGGTCGATTTCGACCTGCTTCACGATCATATAAAAACGCTGGTGAGCCAAAAACACGGCCACTAGACACAGGTTTTGAACAACAGGGGGGTATAAGAAATTGGTTTTTGATATTTCACAACGACATTCGCGGAACGCGGGAGAAAGCGGCCTTCATTCCGCCGGAACCCGAAACAGAACGAATATGCACGGCGTACTGCCTTATCCTCACAAAAAGCCGGCGGGCAACCGTCTCCTTGCGAGTTTTCCGCGGGCCGTATACGAACGCATCGCCCGCAATCTGAGAACGGTTTACCTAAGACGCGACGACTATATCTACCGGCCGGGCGACCGCATGGAGCACATCTATTTTCCGCAAACGGCGGTTTTCTCCGAGTACCAGATGCTGGACGATGGGCGGACCGTGGAGATCGCCCTTGTGGGACATGAATCGGCCGTCGGGCTGATGTCCGCCTACAGCAATTCGGACGCCGTGAACTGGACGCAGGTTTGCGTGGCGGGCATGGCGCTCAAGATCGAGAGCGATTATTTTCGCTATGAGATCGAGCGCGAAACATCCGTGAAAACGCTGCTGAACGACCAGCTCCATTCGTATATGAAGTTCATATCGCAGAAAGTGATCTGCAGCGCGCACCACTCGGTCGAGATGCGTTTGTGCACCTGGCTGCTGATGCTGGCCGACCGCTGCGGCACCGGCCCGCTCAAATTGACGCAGGAGCACATTGCGCGGGTGTTGGGCGTTTACCGCCCCAGCGTTACGTGCATCGCGCGCGGGCTTCGCAAGCAGGGATCGATCGATTACGTTCGCGGAAACGTGACAATTCGCGACCGCGAAAAGCTGCAGGAGACGGCGTGCGGATGTTACAGGGAGTTCTGCGGGGAAAAGGAGGATCTGTTCCTACCGGCGAAATCCGCGGAAATGTAATCTGACATACTGAAGGCCCCGTCCGAAAGTGGTCAAATATTGACATGAACGGATTAGTGGGGTGAAGAGACCGCTGAAACGCGATCAATGGCTGGTGTAACGTGCAGGATGCATGGGTCAGGAAACCGGCTTCTCATCCCGTACTTGATACCACCGGTGCTCACCGAGACGAACACCGGTGGTTTTTTTGGCTTAAAAACAAGGGGATATTATGAAAAAAACGTGTCTTTTAGTGGCGATAGCGATGATGGGAATGCTGGCGCTGGCCGGCTGCTCGGGCGATGGTTCTAATATGACGAACCGCAGCCCGCGGAACGAAACGGCCAATTCGACGGCCAGCCCGACACCGGCTGCAAACATGGCGAATGCCAATATGAACAAGTCGGCAATGGGCGACGATATGGATTTTATGACCGAGGCGGACATGGGCGGCATGGCCGAGGTCGAGATGGGCAAGCTGGCGCAGACCAAGGCTCAGGACCCGGAGGTGAAAAAATTTGCCGCGATGATGGTTACGGACCATACCAAGGCCGGCAGCGAGCTGAAGGAGCTGGGCAAGAAAAAGGATTTCAAGCCGGCGACCGAGCTGGACTCGAAGCACAAGGCGCTTATGGAAAAATTGAAAGGCCTGTCTGGCGCGGACTTCGATAAGGCGTATGTAGACGAGATGGTCGACGATCACGAGACGGATGTCGATCTGTTCAAATCGCAGGCCGAGAGCGGCAAGGACCCGGATATCAAGGCCTTTGCGGCAAAGACGCTGCCGGTGCTTCAAAAGCATCTCGACGCCATCAACCAGATCAAGTCGAAGATGAAGTAAACGAGTAAGGGGGTGAAAGGAAATATGGATGTAGATACGATCGACGAGCTCGGAACGAGCGAAGAGGACGCCAGGAAGCTGCTGCAGGATCTGACGGCAACGGTTTTGACGGGAGCCTCGAGGAGACGGCCATGGTCCTCGGCCGGCCGGCATCGGAATTGGAGGATATTTTAAACGGCGATGAATTCCCGGACGAGGATCTTGTGATGAAGGTCCGGAGGATAGCGGAAGAACGAAATATAGATATCGGGTAACCAGAGATGAGCCAGGGTGAGACGGTTTTGATCGCCGTTGGCGGGGGCCAGTTCGGCGAGGCGAAGGATATTTGTGAGTATTTCATCGATCTTCTGAAAAAGAAGTCCGATCCCCGTCTGGCCGTGATGACGGTCGCGACGAATAAAACCGAGGCCGCGCGGCAGAAATATGATTCGCTTTTCAGGCGCCTGGGTATTAACCACGTCAGCGTGATCGACGTCTCGGAGCGCAAGGACGCGTTCAATACACGCGCGCTGGACCGCATAGGCGAGGCGGACGCGCTTTTCTTTACCGGCGGCGACCAGCTCAACATCACCAGCTTGCTCGGCGGAACGCCGCTTCACGACCTGATCGATAAAAGATACCGGGAAGGCATCGTCATCGCGGGAACGAGCGCGGGCGCGATGATGATGTCCAACTCGCTGATCGTTTCAGGTAAAAGCGACCGGCCGCCAAGGGTAAACGGCGTTCAGATCTCGCCCGGCATGGCGTTGATCTCGGACACGATGATCGACACTCATTTCTCGCAGCGCGGCCGCCACGGCCGTCTCTTGACTGCTATCGCCCATTACCCGCAAAATCTCGGCCTTGGGATCGACGAGCGGACCGCCCTCGTCGTCCGCGGCGACGAGTTCAGGGTGATCGGCGAGGGGGCCGTTACGGTCGTTGATGCAAGCAAGATCAGGCATAGCGATCTTCCCTACCGGAATAAGGACGAGCTGATCGGCCTTTTCGACGTCTGCGTGCACGTGCTACCGGCCGGCTACAGATACAATCTCAAAAATCGCGAGCCCATAGCGCCCGCCCTAAAGACCCTCATAGCCGGTACCGAGGTCGAATGATCGAAAAGCTCAATTGACCGAAAACGGCAGGACCCTCATAAGTAAAAACTTCAAGACGGCAAGAGGAGACTTCATCTCGAAGACGAGAAAAGGCTTCGAATAAGTATTGGGGCATACCAAGGCTGTTTTAAAAACGTACACTCTCCGGTCAATTCCCATGCTGGCACATTGTTTGCAACTCCACCACCTGAAATAAAAATTTGCAGCGACCTTACGAGGGGAGGAATGTGATAAATGAAGGCTACAGACCTATTAAAGGAAGACCATAGAAGGGTCGACAAGCTTTTTAAAGAGGTAAAAAATACACCGAAGGGAGAGCACCCGGCTTTGTTCAAACAGATCAAGGCCGAGCTCGACGTGCACGCTCATATCGAGGAAACGGAGTTTTATCCCGTGCTCGAGGCAAAGGGCGATAAAGAGCTTAAGGACATAACCCGCGAAGGCCTTGAAGAGCATCGACAGGCGAAGATGTTTCTTAAGGAGCTCGATGGAATGTCCGCCGGCAACAAACAGTTCGAAGCGAAACTGAAGGTGCTTATGGAAGACATCGAACATCACGTGCAGGAAGAAGAGGACGAGATGTTCCCGCTGGTCGAAGACCAGTTTAGCGAGACCGCGCTCGAAAAAATGGGCGCAAAATTGGAAAAGGAGAAAACGAAGTTTGTAAAGACATTAACTGCTGAAGAAAAGGAGGCACTGAAAAAATCTATGAAAAACTCGACGAAGAAAAGCGTAGTCGGAAAAATACTGGAAACGGCCGTTGACGTGGTAAGCACCATGCTTACCGATGGCGGCGGGGAGAACGAGAAACCGGCCCGCGGCGGCTCTGCCAAGTCAGCAGGAAGCTCAAAATCGACCGCTTCAAAATCGGGCGGAAAGGCGAAGGCCGCTAGCGGCGGTTCCAAATCTACCGCTTCAAAATCGAGTGGCGGCGCCAAATCTGCGAGCGGCGGATCGAAATCGGGCGGATCGAAATCGGGCGGAAGCGCTAAGTCTTCAACCAGCGGTTCGAAATCGTCTGCTTCCAAATCGGCTGGTTCGAGCGGGAGTGGTTCCAAATCTTCGGCCTCGAAATCGGCGAAATCGAGCAGCGGTTCCAAGTCGACAGCTTCGAAATCGAGTGGAACATCCAAAGCGAACGGCGGATCTAAGTCGTCGGCTTCAAATTCTAACGGTGGTTCCAAAGCCTCTGCGTCGAAGAGCAGCGGAAAATCTTCGTCCTCGAAAAGCGCGGGCGCTAAATCATCATCATCCGGTTCCAAGTCGAAATCATCGTCTTCGTCCGGTAAAAAGAGCAGCGGGTCACGGTCGAGCGCAAGCAAATAAGGAGGAAGCAGGATGGAAAGCAGAGCAAAATTATTCGGGCACGCAGCCCACCCGATATTGATCGTTTTTCCGCTTGGGCTGCTGGCGACCGCCGTTATCTTCGACGCGATCTACCTTATCTGGGGCAATCCCGCAATGGCCACGGTTTCCTACTGGATGATGCTTTCGGGCATAATAGGCGGCTTGATCGCGGCGCCTTTCGGGCTGATCGATTGGCTGGCTATTCCTACGGACACCCGCGCCTGGTATATAGGCTTGCTGCACGGAGCGGGGAACGTCGTGGTCCTGCTGTTGTTCGCGGCAAGCTGGTGGCTTCGTCGTGATGCGCCGGCCGCTCCTAACATGATCGAGCATGTGCTTTCCTTTGCGGGTGCGGCGCTTGCGCTGTTTACAGGATGGCTCGGCGGTGAGCTTGTCGAGCGATTGGGCGTCGGCATCGATGATGATGCAAATTTGAACGCGCCGAATTCGCTGAGCGGTTATCCGGCGGGAAGCAAAAGGTAGTCGTTTTAGATCGGGATTCCGGCCGGCCGGGCGCGATGCATGATGCATTCAGGAAATTTTCGTTCTACGTATCGCGCATGATCGGCTCGGGGTGGGCGTTTGCCCTACTCATTGCCGTCATTGGGTTAAGCGGTCGTTACTTCAGCTTCTCCGATCGGTGGAAGACGAATGTGGCCTTTGTAAGCGCCGTGATCACGATCGCGGCGCTGATCTTTCTACAGAGATCGCAGAATCCTAATGACCAGGCAACGCATCTGAAACTCGATGAAATTATCGTATCGACCGGCGGCGCACGAAATGAGCTCGCGGCGATCGAGAACGAATCGGGCAGGAAAATGAAAAAATTGAAGGAGGAGGTCACCGAGTAATGGGAGCTTCGAGCGGCGACAATAAAACCGGCTTGCTTATCATCGATATGATAAGCGACTTCCGGTTTGAGGATGCCGAAGAACTTTTTCCATTTGCCTTACAGGCGGCCGAATGCATCCGGGGGCTTAAACGGGAGGCAAAAGCGGCTGGGCTGCCCGTTATCTATGTCAACGACAATTTCGGAAAATGGCATCACGATTTCAAGACCATAACCGAGTTTGCTCGCGAGACCGAAAAAGGACGAGCACTTGCGGACCTGGTCGGACCGGAAGACGACGATTATTTTGTGCTCAAGCCGATGCATTCGGCGTTTTATTCGACTGCGCTCGAGGTGCTGCTCGAACATCTCGAGATTAATAAACTTATATTAACGGGTGTAACTTCGGACATCTGCGTGCTGTTTTCAGCAAACGACGCTTATATGCGGGGCTACGAACTGATGATACCCGAGGACTGCGTGGCGGCGGTCAGGAAAGAGCAAAACGAATACGCGCTTAAATACATGGAACGCGTACTAAAGGCGGACACGCAAGCCTCAATGAAATTACAGCTAGGGAGGTTGGCAAAAGCGAGGTAGGTTATGCGGCTGATCAAGGTTTCGGCGCCCGTGGGACTCGGGGACGAGATAAAGGATTTGGCATTTACGTGCGGGATAAAAGAGGTCTCCCTTACCCAGGCGGACGTTCACTCGCACGATAGCGTCGAGAAAAAGGATGTGATCGACATTCAAACCTCAACCGACAAGGCAAAGCATTTTATCGATGAGGTCCTGAATGCGGATTTTTTCGATCCGGACCGGGTCTCGGTATCCACTCGAACGCCGATGTCGATCGTCGCCCGCGATAATGTTCGCACTCTTACATGGCCGCTGGTAATTCCGGTTTCCGATCTCCTCGAAGAGCATTGGCAGTTCAGCCACATCACGATAGGTTTCGCCGGCCGTATCTTTATAGGCGGAAGCCTGCTGGCCTTTGGGATGATCCGGCAGCAGATGCTTATTATTATCGCGGCGATGCTCTTTCTCCCTCTGCTTCCGCTTCTTCTTGCCACTAGTTTCGGAGTGCTTGGGAAACAATATCGTCTCGCGCGGCAGGGTCTGGCCGCGTTTTTAACGGCAATGGGGATCTTGTTTATCGCGGGGGTTGTTATTGCCGCGGTATCGCAGCCGCCGATGAAATATGACGAGTTCAATCCAATAGGTATCGGAATATTGATCTCTCTGGCAGTCGGTGTAGCGGCGGTCCTGGCCGGGGTGGACGATGCCGGGCGCCGTGAGCTTCTAGGGCTGGCCGCAACATCGCAGCTCGCGTTAGTGCCGGTATGGTTCGGTGTGAACACCGTTTTCGGATTTTCGCCGACCCTGTCCGGCCGCGAGATAGCTTCCCGTGCCCTCGGTCTCGGGCTCAATGCGGCAACCATTCTGATCGCCTCTGCTCTCGCTTATATATCGGCGGGCTCTTTTAAGGGCTCGTTAAAAAAGTTGGAAAATCATTAAACAAATGTACTGGAGCGTACCGAAACCCTTTTGTTTTAGGCCTAAACTGCATTTGACCCGAGCGAAACGGGTGCCGTCCTACCTAAGATCGGATGACCGCCACTTACATCCGCGTCGGTTCCCCGTTTCGCACTCTATACCGCCCTTCGGGACATTAAGCAGCACCGAAAGAAAGAGGATTCCGGAGGAGAGTTATCAATGAACGATAGTATAAATGGTTACAACAGCGATCGGAATATCCTGAAAGGCTTCGCGGCGGGCTTGATCGGCGGCCTTGCTGCCTCAGCCGTAATGAACCAATTTCAAAAAGCCCTTGCGAAAATGGTCACCGGGGAAGAGAGATCGCACGGCGCGCAGTCGCTTCAGCCCGGGCAGCCCGATCACGGCGTCGGCAAAATGCTGAAGGAACACGGCGTTGACGATCCGGATGACGATTCTGCCGAGCGCCTGGCCAATGCGGCGTCGATAGCGCTGCTCGATCACGAGCTGACCGAGACCGAAAAAGACATCGGCGGCACGCTGTTTCATTATGGTTACGGGACCTCGATGGGTGCTGTCTATGGCGCGGCGGCCGAAGTATTGCCCGCGGTTACCATCGGCGCCGGCCTGCCCTACGGCGCACTGATCTGGGTAGGTGCAGACGAGGGTGTTGTGCCGCTTATGGGATTATCCGAAACACCCGATAAATACCCGGCCTCGGTTCATGTCTCGTCCCTCGCAGCGCACCTGGTATACGGGCTGACGGCCGAGATAGTAAGAAAAACGGTAAGAAAAATTCTGTAAGAGGGAAATATTCTCCGCCCCCCTCTACTCCTCTACTCCTCTACTCCTCTCGATCTCATCGGCCAGCGGCTGGTAGATCTCCCTGTTTCCCGCGTCGTCCGGGTAGTCCCACAAGCCGTTATGGCAATGCCTGTCATCCGCCCAGCCGGGGTGATTCACTATCGGATAAAGGCAAATTCCCTCGACCGGGATACCTTCCCGTCCCGCCTGTTGTGCCTCGGAGAATACATACCTGAACCACTGGGGGCGCTTGTCATCCTCGATACCCGTTTCCGCGATCAATACAGGCCTTTGATAACGCTCGTGAAACTCGCTAAGTATCAGATTAAATGGCCGGTACTCCGGGTGGCCGGGCGGGATCTTGCGCCTGCTCGGATGCCGCCATTGATTGTGAAAATAGTAGTTGAGGCCGAGGATATCGAGATAGCGCTCGTGCCCGCCCAGCTCAGGCTCGCGCCGCCCGCAAAGCATATCGAATGCCTCGAATTGCGCACGCCGGTAATTCTCTGCTGCCCGGCGCGAAGCGGGCGTGCTCTCCTTCGGCGGCAGAACATGAATGGCGGGCTCCGTTGTAACAAAACGCGCGCTCGGGCAAATTTGTCTGACTGCCTCCATCGATGCGATCGCCGCGCGAACAAGATTTCGCTTTAGCTCGTGCGCCCGCCGTCGCGCGCACGGGTAAAAAAGGCCCTTATCGCCCGCGATCCAGGAAAAAAACGAGATTTCATTAACGGGAGAAATAAACAGTTTTTCGCCAAACTCGGACATCAGGTAGCGTGTCACCTCGCCGGAAAAAGCGGCAAAACGCGTCACAAATTCGGGACCGAAAACATCCAGGTCGTCGGGGTAACCGTAATGAAAATAATCCCAAATGATCTCGATGCCGGTCTCGCGCGCGGCCCTTACCTGGTGTCCCAGGCTCGCAAAATCGTAAACTCCCGGTTCACGCTCGATCAGGTGCCAGCGTACGCCGTCGCGCGCCGTTCTCATTCCGATCTCCATCAGGCGGGTGTAATCCTGCCGGGCAAACTCGTCATGCCGGGTCGAAGCGATAAGATCCAGCCTTCGGCCGCGTGCATCGCGATGGGTCGAACACTCGAATCCGCCCATAAGGAAACTGTTAAAAATAGAGCCCGTCATATACCTTCTCAATATTTTAAAGTTCTGGCGGGTAAAGTCCAAGATCGGCGTTGACCGTCGTGTTATGATAGACCCGACAAAAGATCTTCACCAATTTCGTAGCAGCGATATTGATACCGATGCAGCTAAGCACTGCGGCGCGAATCCCGGCTCTGGCCGCCCTGGTTTTTTGGGGCGGAGGCATGATTGCGGCTCAACAGGCGGGCGGACGCTTGACAGGAAAGATCACCGCTTCCGATGAAAAACCCATTGCGGGCGTTACGATCCGCATCGTCAATCAAACAACCTCTGCTGCAAAACTCGTCAAAACGCGGGTCGATGGGAGCTATTCCGTCCGCCTCGGCGCGGGGGCGTATCGGATCGCGGCCGAATCTCCGTTCGAGGCCCGTTTCGATCGCGGAAGGGTAGTTGAATACGGCGCCTTCTCGAATGTCATTTGCGACGAGACCAAAAAGCTCTGCCCGGTCCTTGAAAATGTTATCGTGGGCGGCGACGCCGAGCGGAAGATAGATTTTCAGGTCGTTTCAACGGAGACGCCCCCCGCCGGCGGCATGACTGCAGCCACCGCCCAGCCAAAGGCGCCGGAAAGCCGTGAAATGCCCGACCGCTGGCGCATCGGCTTTCCCGAATATGACCGCTACGGTGACAAGGGCGCCCGCGGCCGCGATATTCCCTTTCGCGCAATCGCTGGTACCAGCCGTATGACCAAAACGTTCTCAAGGGTGATAAACCTATTTTCGGCAACGATTATTTCCTGATACTCTCGGGCGTAAGTACCAGTCAGATCGAGATCCGCCGTACCCCATCGGGCAACAACGTAAGCTCCGCCAACCCCGACAGCAACAACTTTTTCGGCCGGCCCGAGAGCCTTTCGTTCAACCAGACGATCCAGCTATCGGTCGAATTTTTCAAGGGCCAGACCGTTTTCCGGCCGCGCGACTGGGCGCTCAAATTTTCCTCCACCTTCAGCGCGCCGAATTATCTTAACGCCCGCGAGAACGGGATTGTCAATATAGACGTTCGTCGCGGCACCAGCCGGGTCGATCTGCATGCATCGCTTGAAGAGGCCTTTGCCGAGGTCAAGCTTTTCGACACCAACGACAATTACGACGCCGTCTCGGTTCGTGCCGGTATACAGCCGTTCAATGCCGATTTCCGGGGTTTCCTTTACACCGACAACAATCTCGGCGCTCGTCTCTTCGGCGCGTTTTCGAACAACAAATCGCAGTTTAATATCGCGTATTTTCGCCAGCTGGAAAAAGATACCAACAGCGGGCTTAATTCGCTCGAAAAACTCCGCAGGCAGAATATTGTCATCGCCAATTATTACCGCCAGGATTTTTTGGTCAAAGGGTATACAATTCAGGCGATCGCGGCTTACAACGACGACCAGGCGGACACGCATTACGACAGCAATGGCTTTCTCGTCCGCCCTGCGCTGGCCGGGAGCTTTCGTCCGCATGATATAAAGGTGGGTTACATCGGCTTTAACGGCGACGGGCATATCGGCTTTCTGAATCTTTCGAACTCGTATTACTTTGCCTTCGGCCGCGACGAATTCAACCCGATCGCGGGCCGCAAAACCGGTATCCGCGCTCATATGGCGGCAGTTGAGGCCTCGGTAGATCGCGACTGGCTCCGGTACCGGGCTTCTATTTTCTGGGCCTCTGGGGACAAGGACCCGACGGACGACAAGGCGACCGGATTCGACGCCATTCTCGACGATCCTAATTTCGCCGGCGGTCAGTTTTCCTACTGGAACCGGCAGGGCATCCGGCTTGTCTCGACCGAGATCGGACTCGTCCAGCCGAACAGCCTGCTGCCGACCCTGCGATCGAGCAAGACCGAGGGCCAGGCCAATTTTGTCAATCCGGGCGTTTGGATCTACAACGCCGGCGTGGATGCGGAGCTGACCCAAACGGTCAAGGCGGTTTTCAATGCCAATTACCTGAGGTTCGACCGCACCGAGCCGCTCGAATACGTCTTGTTTCAGCCGGGCATTAGCCACGAGATAGGTTACGATCTCAGCCTGGGCGTCGTTTACCGGCCGCTGCTGATAAACAACGTTACGTTTACGTTCGGCGGCAATTTTTTCAAGGCCGGCAAGGGGTTTAAGGATATTTATTCCGACCGCGCGAACAACTGCCCCATTCCCGGTTTTTGCCCCGCGCCCTCGGTGCCGAATCCGACCAAACCGCAATATACTTTGTTCAGCCAAATGAAGCTGATCTTTTAGGGAGGAGCGATGCTTAAGAACAAACGAAAACTGTTAAAGCTATCGGCGGTAGCGGTATTCGTTTGCCTGGCGGCAGTCGCCTTTGTCAGTGGCCCGGGCGTTAGCGCGGGCGTAAATAGTCCAAAGTCCAATGTCCAAAGTTCGAAGGCAGAAGAGAGTCCGACTTTGGACTTTGGACCCGGGACCTCGGAGGATTCCGCGCCCGCTGAATCCTGTCTCTCCTGTCACAACAACATCGAGCCGATGCATCGATACAACGCTCGCGGTGACGTCTTCGACAAGCTGGTCGATGGCCGCGACGCGCAAGGCCTTTCATGCACCTCCTGTCACGGCGGCAATCCCACCGGAAAGACCCGGGCGGAAGCCCATGTTCAACCCAAATTCCCGCGGGAGTGGGGCTGTAAGAACGGCGAATGCTCGAGCGCGAACCCGGAGCGCACAAACACTCTTCTCGCTAAAGAAAGCGCCGAGTTCGTAAGATTTATCAACCCCGGCGATTTCCGGGTGACGACGCAAACCTGCGGCGAGTGTCATGCGGATCAAAACCGCACGGCGGCCCGCTCGATGATGGCACACGGCTCGATGCTCTGGGGTGCGGCGCTTTATAACAACGGCAGCTTCCCGCTCAAGGATGCGCAGTTCGGCGAAAGCTACAGCCCGGAGGGGCAGCCGCAATCGCTTCTCGCCGTCCCCGCGCCGACCTATGAAGAGCAGATGTTCAGGGGCCATCTCGCTTACCTGAACCCGATACCGCGATGGGAGATATCTCAGCCGGGCAACATTTTGCGCGTTTTCGAGCGTGGCGGAAAGCGCCGACTGGAGGTTGGGCTTCCGGACCGGGAAGAAGAAGGCGGAAAGCCCGATAAGGGCCTCAGCCCGCGCGGACTCGGCACCGGCAACCGTACCGACCCGGTATTTCTCGGCGTCCAAAAAACGCGCCTGCTCGACCCCACGCTCAACTTTCTCGGCACCAACGATCACCCGGGCGATTATCGATCCGCCGGCTGCACGGCCTGCCACGTGATCTATGCCAACGATCGCGATCCGCTGAGCGCCGCCTTTTATGCTAAAGATGGTAACCAGGGCCGGTCCGCCTCGGCCGATACGAGCATCCCAAAAAACGTTTCCGGCCACCCGATAAAGCACCAGTTCACATCGCAGATACCGACCCAGCAGTGTATGACCTGTCATATGCACCCGGGCACCAATATGGTCGCGACCTATCTCGGTCAGACCTGGTGGGACAACGAATCCGACGGGCAGGCGATGTACCCGGCCGGCGGCCAGATCGACCCCAGCCAGGCGGATGAGGTGCGAAAGCTCGACCGCAACCCTGAGGCCGCGAGCCTGCGCGGCCTTTGGTCCGAACCCGATTTTCTTCAAAAGACCGGAACGGCCGAATTCAACGAGAAATTAAAGCGCGTGCAATTTACCGACGCTCACGGTCACGGCTGGATGTTCAAAAAGGTCTATAACAAAGACCGCAAAGGCAATCTGCTCGACGCAGCCGGCCAGCCTATCGCCCCCGATGATCCTGACAAATTCAAAAAGGCGGTCCATCTCGCCGACATCCATCTCGAAAAAGGAATGCACTGCGCCGACTGTCACTTCCGCCAGGATTCGCATGGTACCGGAATTCTTTATAACGAGCCGCGGGCGGCCGTAGAGATCGGCTGCGTCGATTGCCACGGCACGATCAGGGCGAAAGCGAACGGTATTACCAGCGGTTTTGCCGCCATGCCGCCCGAAAGCAAAAATGAGGCCGACCAGCGCACCCGCGCGGGTAAACCCGTGATCGGACGCGACCTCACCCGCCTTCGCTTCCGCACGCCCGACGGAAAACGGCTTGCCGTGATGGAGATCGTCACCCGCGATACCAGGCGCAAGGACGCCGAGGGCAACGAAATCGAGTTAAAACGAGGGGATGTTATACAAAACTCGATCGTTGAGCCGGGCCGCTGGTGGCGCGTAAAGCAGACCCTCGACACCGTAACACCCGGCGCCGCCGATTACAACGAACGCTCGGCCTACGCAAAGACGATGCAGAAGGACAATGAAACCTGGGGCGATGCATCGGTAGTAGAAGAGAAGCTGGCCCACCGCGACAGCAATATGACCTGCTACTCGTGCCACACATCATGGGTAACAAGCTGTTTCGGCTGCCATCTTTCGATGGAGGCAAATCGCAAGATGCCCAACCGCCATAACGAGGGCGGCGACTCCCGTAACTTCACCTCGTATAATTACCAGGTCATTCGCGACGATATATTTATGCTCGGGCGCGACGGCACCGTAACCGGCCACCGGGTGGCACCGGTCCGTTCCAGCTCGGCCGTCCTTGTCAGCTCGCGTAACCAGAACCGCGAGTGGATATATCACCAGCAGCAAACCGTCTCGGCCGAGGGTTTTTCGGGCCAGACCTTCAATACGCACGTGCCGCATACGGTACGAGGCAAGGAATCTCAAACCTGCTCGGATTGCCACACCTCGGACGCTCGCGACAACAATGCCTGGCTGGCGCAGGTCTACCTGCAAGGGACCAACTTTGTTAATTTCATGGGCCGGTATGTTTATGTCGCCGCCGGTGAGGCCCTCGAGGCGATTGCCGTTACCGAGCACTCCGAGCCGCAGGCCGTCTATGGCAGCACCCTTCACAAGCTGGCATATAAGAACGATTACGAGAAGTTTGTCGAAGACGGGCGCAAGCTCGACGAGTATTACGAGAATAAGGGACGGCCCGAGGTTTTGCAGGTCCAGGTGCGCGGCGAATATGCATATGTGGCGGCCGGCAAGGGCGGATTGCGCGTTTACGACGTCGCGCAGATCGACCACAAGGGATTTTCCGAACGAATCGTGACTGCGCCTGTCTCCCCGCTGGGCCAGAAGTTCTACGTTCCGACAAAATACGCCGCCGCCGTTGCCGCGCCCTCGACGCTAGCTGTTGATCCCGCCCGCTGGCGAACGATCCGCAGTGAAGACGGAAGCCTTACACAGGTCCCGCCGGAAAAGGCCGTTGAGCTCGACCGCGAGGCGAAACGCCTGGGTAACCCGAGCCCGGCGGTCAACGAGGAAGGGCCGATCCACCCGCTCTATGGTTATATTTACATCGCCGACCGGGAAGAGGGGCTGATCCTGGTCGGTGCCGCTACGCTGCTCGACGGCGACCCGCGCAATAATTTCCTCGAGCGCGCGCTGACCTGGAATCCGAACGGCGTTTTGACCGGCGCCTCGAACATTGCTATCGCCGGCAACTATGCCTGGGTAACTACCGAACGCGCTGTCGTCGTAGTCGATATCTCGACCCCGCTCCAGCCGCGCATTGTGCAGCAAATACCGAGCGAGCGGCCGCGGGCCGTGGCCGTCCAGTTCCAATATGCTTTCGTCGTCGATGCCTGGGGGCTGCACGTGCTGGATATCCGCGATCTTGCAGGCAGGGGCTCGGCGCGCGTTGTTGAAAACGCTTCGATTCCGCTCAAAGATGCGCGCGATATCTATATTGCGCGGACCTTTGCCTATGTCGCTGACGGGGCGGATGGCCTAGCCATAATCGACGTCGAAAAGGCGGAAGCGCCGCGCCTCGACCAGGTCTTCAACGCCGGCGGCACTCTAAACGACGCGCGCTCCGTCAAGATCGCGATGACCAACGCCAGCCTGTACGCCTATGTCGCCGACGGTCGTAACGGCCTCAAGGTCCTCCAGCTGACTGACCCCGAGACGATGCCCGAGTATGCCGGCTTTAGTCCGCGCCCGCGCCCTGTCCAGATCGCCTCGTTCAAAACGAAGGGCGAGGCGCAAGCCGTTTCGAAGGGCCTCGACCGCGACCGCGCCGTAGATGAAAGCGGAAATCAGATCGCTGTTTTCGGAAGACGCGGGGCCCGGCCGTTTCGCCTGGATGAGCTTAACCGGATGCTGCGAACAAATGACGGCGCGGGCGAATTTTTCCGTGTTACCGATAAGCCGAAAAAACGTGTTGCAGCCTCTTCCCCGGGCGGGTCCTTCTCGGAGCTGGTTGGCTGGCTGTTGATGATAACAATACCGGTCGCAGGTGTAGGTCTTGTGGTGGTTAGAGTCAGGAGAAAACGATAATATCTCCTTTTTCCCTTCTCCTTTCCCCTTCTTCTCCTTACGGGCTTCCTTTTAACGCTGGATTGTCGGGATTTACCCTGGCTAATCTCTCAAGCGTTTTTCGTGCATTCTCCGTATCGCCCTTATCGCGATATGCCACCACCAGGTTTTGCAGCGTTATCTCATGGTCCGGATCGAGCTCGAGCGATGTCAGGTATTCTTTGATCGCGCGGTCCGCATCGCGCGGCGTGCGCAGGTAGAAGGTCAATCCATAATCGGTCCGAACGCTGACCTGTTTCGGGTCCTTTTTTAGCGCCGCCTCGTACCACCGGGCCGCATCCTCGTACTTCTCCACGTCGAAGCTCGTATTGCCGAGCTTGACCAGCGGCTCCGGGTCGGAGGGTTTGAGCTTGTTGGCCGCCTCGTAAAAGCGGCGCGCATCGTCGTACCGCTGGATCTGGTAGTAAAGATCGCCCGCAGTCATCTGGGCTTCGAAACTTTCGGGTTCCCGTTTTGCCCGCTCGAGAGCCTCGGTCACCTGAGGCAGGGCGCCCCCGGTAGTTGTCTCGGCGGAGCCTGCAAGCGGCGGGTGGTCCGGCGGCAGCTCCTGATCCGTTACAGCGGTGTTCGAGGCGGCAGACATCTGGGGCCCGGGAGCATTCCGGTTGATCTGGTTGGCCCCGAAGAAACCGACGATCAGGCCGATAAATAATCCGATCAATATAAATAAGACGTTGTCTTTGGTCATACCTATTAATTTACCGGTATCCATTCCGGATATTAGATTGTGGATTTCGCTTTCGTGTGTTTCATGTGTTTCGTAGGGTTCCGGATCGATCGCCCCACGTTGGGCCTCAAGGGTCCAAACAACGCAGAATCCAAAATCTAAAATCCCAAATCACTTAATATTAATCCCAATGGATTTTAAAAACCTGTCGGGTCGCTCGCCGCCGATCAGCGCAAAAACAAAATCGTTGGCTATGGTCTCGACCACCTTTTTCGACCGGACATCCTCAAGCACTATCTCATTTTCGCGCATCTCTTTTATCCCGATCCCGAAGCGCAGGTCCAGCAAGCCGTCGTCCGCGCACTGGTAAAGCTGGTATTTGTTACCGAATTTTACCGTGGGCGCTATATACGACCGCACGAGCAGGGTCACCTCGTTCATACTTGCAGCGTCCCGGGGCCTGATCGACGAACCGTCGCGGACCGCCACAAGGTCAACGGCCGCCTCGACCGCAACATTTCCGCCGCCCACCACAACGATCCGCCGCCCGCGAAACTCTTCCGGGTTTGCCAGGCTGTAGATCACTTTTTTCTGCTCGCGGCCATCGAGAATAAAAGACATATCCTCGTTCGGAAGCCGCAGCCGGTTTGGCGCGCCCCTCAGCCCGACCGCGATGACTACCCGGCGGGCTGTATAGCTCTTCGGTGTTTTGGCCGTTCCCTGCTCCGTTTTGACGACGAAATGATCGCCGTCATCCGCTTTTTTGATCTCCTGGCAGCTTTCCTGCTCGTTTATCTTAATACCCTTTTCACCCAACTCGTTTTCCCAGACTGCGAGGATCCGCTCGCGTTGGTCGCCCGGTATCTTTGCCTTAAGTTGATCCGCGATCGCCGCCCGTATTCCGTCGGAGATGCTCTCCCTATCCGGTAAAAAATACTCCCGGTAAAGTGTCGGCCAGTTATCCGTTCCCTGGGAACGTAAAAAAATACGCAGCCGGCTCTTGAATTCCCTTATCGCTTTTTCGATCAGGAGCGGTGACAATTCCGCGCGTAAAGAGGCCGGCACAAGCTCTATCAGCTCGTCCCGCAGGCGCGCGGCTTGTTCCGGCGCCAGGCTTTTAAGCTCATCTCGCAGCGCGGCTTCAAATGCGGCATGCTCCTCGCCGGTTTCTACGCCCCCGTAGTTTGCCTTGGAGAGGCCGAGGCCAACCATTCCGAGCCCGCCCGCCCAATCCTTTGTATCGGGTTTGAAAAAAATATACTTGCCTTTCGGGTACCCGTCGATCGTCGAGAGTATTTTTTCCTGTTCGAGCGCGATATACGTCAATCCCCGTTCTTTAGCAGAAACGGCCGCCGACGCTCCGGCCGGTCCCATACCGATTATCGCCACGTCGTACTCCGCTTCCGGCCCTTTCGTGTGCCCGGGCAACTCCCCGGCAATATGCGCGATCACCTCGGCCCCTTCTTTAACTGCATTTTTTATCAGGGGCACGCCCGAAACATCGCCGATTATATAACAGCCATTTACGTTCGTTTCAAAACTGGTTCCGTCTCGGACCGGCGCGGGGCGAGACCGCACCTCGCGCGTCGTATTGATCACGATACACGCCTTTGGATTGACCGGGCACTCTGCCTGGCAGGCTGTGTCTTCCATGCACTGGTCAGGCGCGACCGAGGCCGCTCTCCCATCGACGATCGCGAGCACGTCGTGCGGGCAGGCATCGACGCAGGCCTGGCAGCCGATACACCTGTCGGGAAAGATGATCGGATGAGGATATTCGGGGCCGCGATATTTATCAAGACCGAGTTCGTCGAGCTCTTCGGCGTTTAACTCACGCACGGGTTTTAAATATTCCCCTTCCTCACTCGTCCGTCGAAAAAATCGAAGCGACCGGAGCGCATCGCCGAGCATTACCGCAAGCCCCACAACGACTCCCATCAAGATCAACCCGGTCCACCCGGTCCACGACAGCCCGCCATAGGTAGCTGCGGTCCCCGCACCGTCCACCCGGTTGAACCATACGAGGAGGGCGAAAAGTGCCAGGCAAATAATTACATGGACGATCTTCATTTTTCCCCGAGCCTCTTAATTTGGGCATCGATCGCCGCCGATCTCGCAGAATGCGCCGCGGGAGTCAGAAAGGCGTCCCAGCGGCGGTCGTTGAACGGGTGCTGAACGTGGCATGAAACACAGTTGACCGCACTTTCCGCCGGGCTCTCATTCCGTTGAAAATTGTGACAGCTTGCGCAGGTTTCACGCGGTGTGGTGCGATCGACCGGATCGAAACCCTTATGGCAGGTCGAGCACGAAACCCGCCCCCGCGAATCCCCGACCATTCCGGCGGGCGCATCCAGCCTACCTACATGCACGGCGTGAAACTGCCGGCTGATAAGCGCCTGGCTGCTTTCGTTACCAACCCCGGCAGCGGAAACGACGGCCGGGATGGTTTCGGCAATTTCGGTTTCGAGCCCTTTCCATATCCATTTTCCGTTCTCGATGGGATAACCGAATGTGCCCCCGTGAGCAGTTCTCACGCTTTTCCCGTTGTAAAGGGAATTATTGCCGTCATTGTGACACCGGGCGCAGCTTTCGAGCGCCGCATCGCGCATCGCGAAATCCTCTCCGCGGTGTTCCTGATGACAAGCCGTGCAGGTAATTCCTGCGGCCTCGTGCGCGATCGTATTCGAAGCGTGAAACTTCTCGGCCTGGTGACAGGTGATACATGCCGTCTCGACCGGCTCGCTTGCCATGTGACATGTAGTGCACGAATTCTCGTTTCCCTGCCTTGCGATCGGGCTGGCATCGATCTTTCTGATATGAGGGTTTGCCAGCGGCCTGCTCGCAAATGCCTGCGGGTAACGCCAGAACGCGACCGCCGCGAAAAGGGCAAAGGCCAGGCAAACCCAGATAAACAGTCCCTTTCGCCATGCCGGGCGCAGATCGTCTGTAGGTTTCCACTTGATGACCGCTTTTCCCGGTTCGGGTTTTCCGACGGGACGAAGCCGTGTCCCGGCGTCTTCACGGTCGCGAGTTCGTTTTTCCCAAAACACCTTTAGCACGTCCCCTTGATTCGGTGTGCCCTTTGCATCCCCGGTTGCGGGTTTCGGTGCAGACAGGCGGTATTCGCCCCTCATTTGCTGCCTGACGGACAAACGGAGGTGCTTTTCGTCCAGCGCGACATCGATAAGATACGGTCCGATCTGAATAATATCCCCATCGGCCAGCACATCTGAATTTTGGGGGGCTAGCCGACGGCCGTTAAGCGTCAGTACGTTCGACGACGTAAGATTTGTAAGGTAATACCGGTCGTCCAGATAATTGATCCCGGCATGGATCCGCGATACCGAGCTCTGGTTAAGTATGACGTCGCAGCTGGCCAGCCGGCCGAGCGTTAGACCGCTCTTCTCGAGAGTAACCGGATTGTCGCCCCTGGCATAGAGTATCGTGAAATATCCCGTTTTCGACTCCATTATCGGTCCCGGAAAGATCCTACGGTGCGGTGAGGCACGGGAACTTTCCCGGCCTTCCCGACCCTTAAGACCATCCCATTATCTGACATTAAAATATATCGCCTGAATGATATGTATCACCATCAAGGCCAGCATTATCGCGGTAAAGAATACATGGGGTGCTACCCACATTTTTAGTGACCGGTGCAGGTAGCAAAGCGCATCGATCCGCCGCAGCGTCGTCGCTGTTTCCACGGCCTCCATCAGGCGGGCCTCCTCCATGCGCGACATGCCCTCGGCATCCGATCGGAATTCGCCCCGCGCAGAGGCGTGCATTTCTTTAAGGTCCTCCCGCAGAAAATATTGCCGAAGCAGGAACGTGAGGCTCAGAAACCGCCGCCGTACTTTGTTTTGCACAAGATGATATAACCGCTCGTTTTCCGTGTATTCGCTTATGTCGATAAGATGCCGGCGCAGCTCTTCGCGGCGTGCTTCGAGATCTTCGAGCAAGAGCGGCTCCCGCTCGATTTGCGTCATAAGGCGTGGAACGACCAGATAAATAATAAGCCCGAAGAGCCCCGAAGCGATGACCAGATCGAACGAGATCATAAGCAGTGACGTCAGCAGCCCGCCCGAACTTCTTCCCCCGTGAATCAGGAGCAGCAAGCCGGCCAGTATTCCGACATAGATATGCGAGAGCATCCAGTAACGCAGGGCCCCCGCGCGCCGCCGGTAGATCTGCTTTCTGGCTGGATACGCCATTACCCAGAAAATGCTCGCGAGCCCGGCCAATCCGGTAACCCACCGCATTGTGAGCCACGAGCCGGCCGCGAGCGGCGCGTCCTGTGTATAACGCAGGGTCAGCCAAAGAGCCGGCCCGGCGACAAGCAGCGCCAGCAGCACTCCCGTCACATGCCAAACCCGGGCCAGCGGGTCTTTCTTGTGTATGTTTACACCGATGGCGTGTGTTTTGTTCTGGTGGAGCAGGCCGATCGTTTTGCCCGCCTCGTCAAAATACTCCCTGGGGTTAACCCGTACGAGCGCGCCGGTCGGACAATTTTCCTCACAGGAATAGGCCGTGCGGGAAGCGCCCTCGGGATTCATCGATGTATCGCGACATAAGTTGCATTTTACTGCCAACAGGTTTTCAGTTTCGGTTACCGCGGGCGGAAGGCTTGCCTCGCGAAGCGACAACAGATCGCGGATCCGGTTCCACGACCATCGCCTTCCGGCCTCGTCCTTTCCTTTTCCCGGACGCGGGACCATCGAGATCGCGTCATAAGGGCACTGCGTGGCACAGTCGCCGCAACCGATGCAGGTAGACGGCTGGATATCTATCTCGCCGTTCGGGAACCGCGCAATAGCGCCGGTTGGACAGCCGGTCAGGCATTCAGGATCCTGGCAATGCAGGCAAACCTTGGGCGCGAGCACGCTTTGGGTCGTGCGACTGAGGGGCTTGATCGGCCTTTCGATATGGATCCCCCGCCGCACCAGCCGCGAATGCCCGTGCACTTTGTGGCATGCGAGCGAGCAATTGCCGCAGCGGATACACTTGGCCATATCCATTACAAGCAGATTCACGCTGTCGATAATGCCCGTCTCGATCTCTTTTCCAGCGGCATAGGTCTCCCGCGCATCCTCCGGCGGCCGCGGCTCGACCGCGCGCTGATTGCCCATTGAGCGGAGCAGTGCCGGCACTATCGTATCGCAAAGTTTTTTTTCTTCCCGCAGCCGGGAAACCGAGATCTCTACAACCTCGGCGCGGCCCCGAACTGTTGCCGTATATTTCCATTCCGCCGGGGTTCCGATAGCGTCGAGCCCGAGACAGCTTCCGGCACCGAGAAAATCGAGGTTGACATCCTCGTTGGCCCGGACCAGCAGATCGGCGGCCTTCGGGTTGAAATCAGCGCCGCTGACGCGCTGTATCCAGCCGTTTCTGAGGAAAACGACGCGGTTGATCGGGTCCCCCTCGCGGAACAATACGTGGTCCTTCTCGTAGATAGCGAAACGAGCGGCATCGTCAAGACGCTGCAGAAGCGCGTCGTCGAATTCGGCGCGGGTATATTCCTTTAGCTCGTTGATCGTGAGGGCAAGGCCGTAGGCGCGATAATTCCTGTCCAGCGCTTTGCCGAATTTCGGCAGCTTTCTGAGCAGTCGAAGGGCGGGGCGGGTAAATTCGAGGACCAGGGCATTACCGCCGTCGTCCGCGACCCTCACGGTGGCGTTCCGTTGAGTTCCGGCCAGGACCGCCATCTCGCCGAATGAATTTCCTTCTGGCACCTCGCCTACCTTTTTCAGGCTTCCGTCCTCATTCGTTATAAGCGCTTCGAGTCTTCCGCCGACCAGTACAAAAAAGATGCTGCTCTCCCAGGTGCCGCCTTTTACGATCACTTCGCCCGGCGCGAATTCCAAAAGCCGCGCGTAAGGGCCTACCTTGTGGTTGCGGTAGCTCCGCCCGAACAGGATGATATCCATGTCGAGCTCGTGGCGAAATTCGCCGTTAGGCAATTGCTCGACCAGCTCGGATACGATCTCGATCTTTCGAAATGCCTCGATTATCCGCTCGTGATTTTGTATTTCGCGCGGCATGTTCGGATGGGGCTAATATAAACTTTTTAGCTCAAGCTGAAAAGGGTTTTAGGATGAAAAGCATTATTACGATGCCGGCAAGCAGGAGCAGGAGGGCGCCGGCTACTGCCGCAACGACCCACTTTTTGCCGGTTCCGCTGCCATCGCCGGTATCGATCGGCTTAAGCTGAAGCGAGTCTCTGAAGTCCTTGCTCAGGTTTATCCGCTCGGCCGTTAAATTCGGAGCGTCCGAAATATTCAGGTCCATTTCCGAAAGCATCAGGTTATAGCCCGACTTGGTAAGCCGCATCGTGTCCTCGTACGACTCGTGCTCCGAGGTGTGCTGGCGCATGTCCTCATCGACCATCGCGCTGCCGCATTCAGGGCAGAACGCCTTTGTCCCAGACACCTCCGCGCTGCAGGTTTTACACTTAACAATGTTGGTCATCGCTAGTTTTTCTTGTGGCAGATCAGGCAGTCGTTAGTGGTTGCAAACCCGGTCTTTTTCTTTAGCTCGGGCCGAAGTTTGGCGGCCGCATCATGACAGCTGTTGCAGTTGATATGATATGCCAGCTCATTCGTAAGGTCCTTTCCGCCCGCGGCCGGCATTGTTTTGCCGTCCGGCACACTGCCTTCCTGAAAGTGACAGCTCCGGCAGGTGTTAACTTTCTGGGTGGACGCTTTCCACGAATCCATGGTCAGCGCAACGTCGCGCTCTGAGGTAACCAGGGGCGGTTTTAGCGCCGATTTGGGTTGGTCGGTGTGATGACATTCTACGCAGCCGACCGCAGCTTTGCCGTCCGGGCTGTACATTCCCGCGGCATGCGAGTCGTGATTAAAGGTCACTTCTCCGTATTCGGAGGCGCTGTCCTGGGCCAGTGTAAAAGTTTTCGGAATACTTTTGTCGCCGGCGGCAGGTTTCGGAGTGGCGGCCGTAGTCGCGGCGGCATTAGCATTTGAAGAATTCGTCGCGTTGGCGGCCATATTGGCGGGAGGCGTGGGCCCTGCCTGTGCCCTGACGCGATAACGCTCGACCGAGGTCAGCCCACCCGCGAACGTGACAAAGGAGAATAGAACGAAGGCTCCCAGAACACACAGTTTAGCCAGATTCTTCATAGGATTTTTCAACCTTATTAAAGACCCATTCCGGTTGAAAGTCAATAATTTTCAGGAAAAGACGGAATTCAGAACTCAGAACTCAGAACTCAGAATTCAGAGTTCCGAATTTATCAAAACAAGCAAGGCTGAAGACTTCTCACTTTTTTACGTACCATTATCCTCGAAATTGTTCACGGCTTGGTCCTAAACGGCCTTTTGAATCGGACACCGCTACTTGATTCTGAATTCTGGATTCCGGCTTCTCACGGCAGCATGTCGAAGCCCGGGCCCTTGTGGCATCGCTTGCAGTTGACGAAATCGGCCTCGCCGAAGGCACGCCGGTCGTTATGGCAGGTCCGGCAGCTGATATCGGGGGACGGAAAGTGTTCCACCGCCACCGGGGAAGCGACCTGCCGGCCCTGCGCCGCACCGGGCCGAACGTTATGGCATTCAGCGCAGGAAACACGCAGCGTATGGTCCGAATGGCGGAAGGCGGCAAATGTCGCTCGCGCGGGAGTGGTCCGCGCGTAGGGTGCGATCTGATGACAGGTGTTGCATGACCCGATCGTGCTTTCGGGCGTGTGGCAGGTGAAGCATCCGGTGTGTGCCGAAAGGCCGGCCGGGATCGACCTGCCGGCGCCCGCCGGCACATGACACGATGCGCATCCGTTTGCGGGGCGGGCTGGGCCGCGGGCATGGGCGTCGTGGTCGAATTGCATATTGAACCCCTCGTTAAACCTTATCGGAAAAGCCTTCATTCCGGCCGGGACCTGTTTCAGATCGCTATGGCAGATCGAGCACAATGCCGAAGCTGTATTTGTAAATTCACCGAGGTGGCAAGACGTGCACGAATCATGACCCGGGAATTTGAGTTTTGTCGAAGCATTTGGGTCGCGGGCGTGACACGAATCACAGGCAATTGCCGAATGCTCGGGCACTTCGTGGGAAAACTTATCGTATGTTTTGTCGCTTACTTCACCTACGGGCGCAGGCGAGTAGGTGTTAGTACCGGTTAACGTTAGTTTTTTTTCGGTGTCTCCCTGCCGCAGGCAGCTTACTGCAAAGAGCGCCAAAGCCGCCGCGAGACAGGCGAACTTTAGAGATCTCCGAAGTTTTACCGGGTAAAACATTTATCTTGACCGGTGGCTGGCCGGGATCTCATATCGTCCGATCTCGGCAGCGTGGCAATATGAACATTGGAATATCTGTCCGCCGAGAGAGGCGGCCCGATTTTCCGTCTCGTCCTTGAGCTGCGCCGCGTGGCACGATGCGCAGGTCATAAAAGGCACGTCTGCGCCCCGCATCGCTGCCAGATCCGACGTCTGTGTGATCCGCACATGGCATGTAGTGCAATCCTTGTTTACGTGATTCGGGCTCTGGTGATCGAATTTTAGCGAGTAGCGGGCGATTCTCACGTCATCGACATAGGACGCCGCCGGGCGATGACATCCCGCGCAGTCATTGCGCACCAGTTTCTGGCCCTGGTAATGACAGGTAAAACAAGACGCATGACCGTCGGGCGCATCCTTAAAAAATCCGGCGCTAAGAATATAGTTGTCGGTCGCCGTATTTGCCAACGGCTGAAGCCCGGCCGGCCGACGATTGCCGAATTTCGGGAGAACGGCCGCCGTCTGATGACAAATGGCGCAATTGTTAAATTGCGGCGGTGGCGGATCGTCCGCCTTCGCCCGGACCGCCGAATCCCGGAGGAGCAGGTCGCCGCTAAACACCGCCTCCGCGAAATGCACGGGCAAAACGCCATCGCGATATCTGTTTTCCGCGATGATATCCTGGTGCACGTCATGCGGAAAAATGGTTGTGAACTCGCGCGGGCGCGATTGCACCGGAAAAGAAAAACGCGCGCCGTTTCTGGGCGAAGGATTTGTGTGGCAGATCGTACAGATCGGCGGGCTGTTGCCGCGGAAAAAATCGTCCCGGTGACATTGAACGCATGAGGCATGGCCGGGATAGTCGGCAACGTCCGGAAACCCCCGGGCTTTTTCCCAATTGGCCGTAGGCGTTTTATGACACGATGCGCAGTCCAGCTTTTTATGTCCGGCGGTACTGTGATGAAATTCGCTCCGTCGTTTTTGCGCGCTGGTGGATACGATCTGCCAGACAGCGCAAGCGCCTGCGGCGATCAATATAACAAATATGCGAAGCGTATTTTTCATTTCATCGGGCAATTCCCGGCGGTGCAAACGGGCAGGTTACGTACGAAAACCTCGCACATTTTGCTTTTGCCCTCGGTCAATCTGAGCGCAGCGGGTTTCTCGGCGCCGATCTCTATCTCGCATGCCCAAACATAGCTCTTATCGCCAACCTCGACCGGCAATAAATTCGATACCAGGAATTTTTCGGTTTTCCGGTCCGCAAGCTGGAGAGGAATGTCGATAAAAATACCTTTTACGGTCACGCTGTCGGTCATCACCGACTGGACCGGCCGCAGATCGCCCAGCAAACTTCCAAGCATTTTCCTGTGTTCCCGGTAAAACCCGTCGCGTAAACCGGCGGGTAAATTGGTGTTTATCCAATCGAGCGCGAGCCCCGGCTTGCGTCCGAATTGAGCGAGCCCCTTTTTATAGGCCGCCCGGAACTCGGGCACCGTTTTAGCGTCGTCAGCCGTGATTTCGCGGCAATAGGGCGATTCGCAATCGCCCGCCTTAAGCCAGGCCATGAATTCGGGGCTCGCCCCATTGCGGCAGTAATAGCATTCGCGCGAGACAGGATCGGCCGCCCTGAGCCGATCGACGAGTGCCTTGTGGGACTCGAGGCCGCCTCGAAACAGGTAAAATCTCTTTCGTGCCAGTTTCTCCTGTTTCGTTCCGATCTTTACCCGCCCCGATACTTCCATCGACCCGTATCGCGCCGCGTTTTGACAAAACACCGGGATCGACGCGGTTAGAAGAATAACGATTAGTGGCAGGACCTTCGGCATTGTTAAGGCAAAAACGGCCGGGCCGGAAACTTTAGGAACGGAAGGCGCACGTCGCGCACAAAGACCTGGTCCGAGCGAATGCCGGCCGGCGGAGCGAATGAATTTGCCCCCGCCGCCGCTATCAGATCGTCCTGATCGATACCGTCGCCGCTTACGCCGACAGCACCTATTAGCGTCGCGCCGCGATAGATGGGAAGGCTCCCGGCAAATATCTGTATGCCGTTCTTTATCTCGGGAATATCGGTACACGGGCACGGCGCCATAAATGTCGTCTTGCCCCGCCACGAAGCACGGCACATCATCGGCGGAGAGACAAGAGCTGTTTTTATCAGGTCCAATTGAAGACCCACGTTAAACGGGCTCCATGCTCCGAGGCCGGTGCTGAACGGCCCCGCCGTTGTATTGTTTATGCCGTCGGGAAAAAGCGGGCGATGCAAAAATCCGACTGCCCGGTCGCTGAACGCAACCGAACCGTTCAAAGTTAGGCCGTCGCTCGCGGCCCGCCCGACATAGGCACCGAAACCGGCGGCCGTAAGCTTGGCCCCCGTATCCGGCCGGGCAAAAAAATTCGCTGTTCTTGCCTTCTGCACTGCCACGTCGAACCCGAAGACTGGGGCGTCCTGCTGCCTGAAGATCCCTAAAACCTTCCCCGTCGTATCGACCACGGCGATATTGACCCGTGCGTTGCTCCCGATCGGCTGGCGGATAGCCGCCCGAACGATATTCGCCGTCGACGCCGCATCGCCGAGGATCTGGGCGACCTCGGCGGCCGTGATCCCGGCTCCTGCTGCAACCGGAAAACGAACGCTCGCCTGCCCCGCAACGCCCCCTGCAATAGCTGGAATAAAATCGCTGGCGGGCGCTGCTACCACGGGTGACGTGACCGCTCCGGGCAAGCTGCCGAACGGAATCGTCGCAACCACCGGGGGATTCGAGATATTGGAGAACGGGAGCCGTATACCCTCGACAAGGATATTGTCCGCCCGGATCGGCGCCGGCGACTCGAAACCGCGCGATGCGGCGACGGCTATTATCTCTTCAGCGGGCTGGTCGTTGTCGAGCGGATCGCGGTCGATCGTATACAGGCCATCGCCTTCGATACCGACCCCGCCCACGGCAACGCCGTTCTTATATAATGGAATGCCCCCCGGATCGCCCGCGAGCCCGAGCGGCAGCGCGGCTACCGCGATATCCGAGCAGGGCAGCGTCGAAAACTGTACCCCGTAAAGCGGGCCGCCGGCGCGATTGTCGATGCCCGGCGGAAAATGTTCCTGGACGATAAAAGATGCCGTTCGGGTAGTAAATGCGTTTCCCCCGGTCGAGAAGATACCGGCCGTCCCGGCCTTCGAGCTGGCCGCCGCCGAAGCCGGCACGACCAGTCCCTCGAGACCCTGGCCGCTCACCCCGACGCTTCGTATCAGAGTGCTCGCCGGCGCGCCCGTCATCGTGAAAACGCCCAGCAAATTACCTTCCCTGTCGGTTACCGCAACTGTTACTTTTTGATTGAGCGAAACGGCGGTCGAAACGGCTTGGGCGATAACGGTCTGAACATCCGCGATGTTAAGGTTTTGGGGACAGGCGGAGAGGGTTGCGAGAAAGATAAAACCTGACAAAAAGCTCAATTTTAGTGCTCTTTGGGCCGCCTTCATGATTGACTTGAATTTTATACCATAAAACCCTCAAGTCAAGGGATTTTAGAAACTCGTTCGGTCGCGTCCTCCCCGCCCTGTCGAAATACTGGATTCTATAAAGCCTGATCCTCCGAAAAGCACACCGGGAAGGCCCCGGCCCGATAAGGCAGAAACCCGAAAATTGAATTGACTAACTTACTGCTTTAGCGTCATAATTTAGCAGATTTTTACGGTATCAAATCCTGCTTATTCATATTCGGTACAATTCCCGGATTGAGATGATCGAAGTTCGTCAGGCGCAAAAGACGAAGGTCTTTTTCGTGTTGTATTACGGAGGTAATTAAGGGCTTCTATGGCTTCGAACCTGGTTCAGATCACGAGGCGCCCCTTCGGGCAGACAATGCGTAAGGACGGGTGGTGGATCGCGCCGCTCCTTACTTTTCTCGGCCTCGGAGCATTCGTCGTTTATTCTACATGGGCCGCCTTTCAAGGCGAGCATTACCGCTTCGGCCCGTATCTTTCGCCTTTTTATTCACCGGAGCTTTTAGGTTCGGCTACCGCCTGGTTCGGATTCAAACCCGCCTGGATCCCGAGTTGGGTGCCGTTTTCAGCCGCGCTCTTGATCCTCTGGGCACCCGGCGGTTTTCGACTTACGTGCTATTACTATCGCGGGGCCTATTACAAGGCTTTTTGGGCGGACCCACCCGCCTGCGCCGTCGGTGAGCCGCGTCATTCGTATCGGGGCGAGAAAAAGTTTCCGCTCATTCTGCAGAACGTTCACCGGTACTTTTTATATCTGGCGCTGCTGTTTTTGTTCGTTCTGTTGTACGACGCAATAGAAGGGTTTTTCTTTGCTGACCCTGCGACCGGCGGGCGTTCCTTCGGCATGGGCGTCGGGAGCCTCGTACTTACTGCAAATGTGATCTGTCTCGGACTTTACACATTCAGCTGCCATAGCCTGCGCCATCTGATCGGCGGAAAAAAAGATGAGATATCGAAAAACAAGCTGCAGTTTGCGTGCTACAACGGGGTCAGCAACCTGAACCGCCGGCATATGCTTTTTGCATGGATAAGCCTGTTTGTTGTGGGCTTTTCGGATATATACGTGCGGCTTTGCTCGATGGGTATTTGGACGGATCATAGATTTTTTTGATCTTTGAGCAGATTTCTGCGCAGGGACCATCTGAATTCTGACTTCTGTATTCTGTATTCTGACTTCTGGTTTATGTCCATTTCTGATTATCAAACATTTGAACACGACGTGCTCGTGATCGGGGCCGGCGGCGCGGGACTGCGGGCGGCCATCGAGGCCTCGGCTGCCGGCGTATCGGTCGGGCTGGTGTGTAAATCGCTCCTCGGGAAAGCCCATACGGTGATGGCGGAGGGGGGCATGGCGGCGGCGATGGGAAACGCCGACGACCGCGATAACTGGATGGTCCATTTTTCCGACACCATGCGCGGCGGCCAGTATATAAATAACTGGCGCATGGCCGAGCTCCACGCAAAGGAGGCGCCCGACCGCGTTCGCGAGCTCGAAGCCTGGGGCGCCGTTTTCGACCGAACAAAGGACGGCCGTATCAATCAGCGCAATTTCGGTGGACATCTTTATCCGCGGCTTGCCCACGTCGGCGACAGAACAGGGCTCGAACTTATCCGCACGCTGCAGGACCACGGTATCCACCAGGGCATCCAGGTCTATATGGAGGTGACGGTCGTCCGGCTGCTGAAAGACGGGGATCGTATCGTCGGCTGCCTCGCATATGAGCGGGAGCACGGGCGTTTTCGCATTTTCAAATGCAAAGCGCTGGTGCTTGCGACCGGGGGTGTAGGCCGCGCATACAAGATCACGAGCAATAGCTGGGAAGGCACGGGCGACGGTCACTCCCTTGCCTATGACGCGGGCGCCGAGCTGATCGACATGGAGTTTATCCAATTCCACCCGACCGGAATGGTCTGGCCGCCAAGCGTGCGGGGAATTCTCGTAACGGAGGGGGTTCGCGGTGAAGGCGGAATTCTCAAAAACAGCGAGGGCCGACGGTTTATGTTCGACGACATCCCGGACAATTACAAGGGCCAAACCGCCGACTCGCCCGATGAGGGCTGGCGTTATACTCAAGGCGATAAAAACGCCCGCCGCCCGCCCGAGCTCCTTACCCGCGATCACGTCGCGCGCTGTATAAACCGCGAGGTAAAGGCGGGGCGCGGCTCACCGCACGGCGGCGTGTATCTGGACATTGCCTGGATCCGGGAGAAGCTTTCAAACTCGGCCGAGCATATCAAGAAAAAACTGCCCTCGATGTATCACCAGTTCAAGCAGTTGGCGGATCTCGACATCACCGAGGTGCCGATGGAGGTCGGACCGACCACCCACTACATCATGGGCGGCATACGCGTGAACGCCGATACGCAGGAATCGAGCGTTCCCGGCCTTTTTGCCGCGGGTGAGTGCGCAGCCGGTATCAACGGCGCCAACCGTCTCGGCGGCAATTCTCTTTCCGACCTTCTGGTTTTCGGAAAGCGCGCGGGCGAATACGCGGCACAGTTTGCAAAGGAAAACGGAGCGGGCGCCGTGGACCAGGACCAGGTAGCGGCGGCTGCTAAATGGGCGCTGGCGCCTTTCGAACGCGACGGCGGCGAGAACCCGTTCACCATTCAGCATGATCTTCAGGATTCGCTGCAGGCACTGGTCGGCATCGTCCGCACCGAAAATGAAATGCAGGAAGCGCTTGTGAAAATAGGCGAGTTGCGCGCGCGCCGCGAGAATGTGAGCGTCAGCGGCAATGTGGACTTCAATCCCGGCTGGCACACATCGCTCGACCTGCACAACCTGCTTAATGTTTCCGAGGCGATAACGCTCGCCGCGATAGCGCGTAAAGAAAGCCGGGGCGGGCATTTTCGCGAGGATTACGAGGCGAAAGACCCGGAGTTTGCGAAGTTTAACTTTACCGTCAAAAAGCAGGACGACGGGTCGATGAAGCTGGACCGTGTTGCGATCCCGGAAATGCCGGATGAATTGAAAAAAGTTATTGAGGAAATGGGATGAGGGGAGCGCAAGCGTGTCGCTTGCAATAAGCGCGCGAAGCGCGAAAGGCGAGGGCAAGATGCCCTCGGGACAACCGGCTGGGATGCCGGCGCTACGATTCTATGTCAAAAGCCACATTCCGCATCTGGCGCGGCGAAAAAGGCCAGGGTGATTTCAAAGACTACGATACCGAGGTGTCCGAAGGCATGGTCGTGCTTGATGCCGTATTGCAGGTACAGGCCGAGCAGGCCGGCGACCTCGCCTGCCGTTGGAACTGCAAGGCCGGCAAATGCGGTTCCTGCTCGGCCGAGATCAACGGCATGCCGAAGCTCATGTGCATGACGCGTCTGAATACACTCAACCTCGACGAACCTGTTACGGTCGAGCCGATGCGCACCTTCCCGCATATGCGCGACCTTACAACAGACGTATCGTGGAATTACGAGGTCAAAAAACGAATCAAGAAATTCAAGCCGCGGACGCCGGATGCAGAGGACGGCACCTGGCGCATGAAGCAAGAAGACGTCGATCGTGTGCAGGAATTCCGCAAATGCATCGAATGCTTTCTTTGCCAGGACGTTTGCCACGTTCTGCGCGATCACGAAAAGCACGCCGAGTTTATCGGGCCGCGATTTTTGATCTACTCGGCCGCGCTCGAAATGCACCCGCTCGATACCGAAGACCGCTTAAAGGAGCTGAAAGACGAATTCGGCATCGGGTATTGCAATATCACGAAATGCTGTACAAAAGTATGCCCGGAGCATATTACAATAACCGATAACGGTATAATTCCGTTGAAAGAGAGAGTCGTCGACGAGTTTTACGACCCGCTGAAAAAGCTTGTGAGGATTTTTAGAAAGAAGAAAGATTGACGGCCCCACACCCGGAAAACGGTGGAATCGCGTGATTTTGTTCCAAAAGCGTTTCAGCGTGAAACGAGCGGAAACCGGAGAAAAGGGCGATAAATATTGAGGAATTTACGGCAGACCGCGATGTTACAGGGGTGGAACAAATCTGCCCCATGTATCGACAACCTACTTCTGACTACTGTCTTCTGTATTCTGTATTCTGAAGTTTTATGTTCGACTTAAAACCACTTTCACCTTCAGCCGTACCGGCCGCGCTTGAAAAGGCTAATCGCTATCGTTTGCTCAATGAGCCCGGGGCGGCGGAAAGCATCTGTCTCGATGTGCTCGAGGTCGAGCCCGATAACCAGGAAGCGCTTATCATGCTCGTGCTGGCGATGAGCGACCGGCTGGACAAGGACTACTCGGTCGGCGATTCGCACATTCGCGAGTATATCGCGCGCATCGGCGACGAGTATGCGCGCACGTATTACACAGGCATCGTTTACGTGCGCCGCGCCAAGGCCGAGCTGCACCGCGGCGGCCTTCACGCGTACGAGTTTTTCAGGCAGGCTATGGAGTGGCTCGAGAAGGCCGAGGCGATACGACCTGAAGGCAACGACGACGCGATCCTTCACTGGAACCGCTGCGCCAGGATGATCGCCGCCAACAAGCTCGAGGCGCGTGATATGGGTCACGATTTCCTGGAATAAACGCAGCCTGACGCAATAGTGTTAAACATTTTTAGTATTATTTATCCTTTTCAAATACTGCTAACTCTCATTTCTGCAAAGTTTACCCACTCCATCCTTCTTTAAATCCCGCAAAATCTCAAGTTTTTCTCAAGAGTTAAGGGCTATTTTCGAAGCAGATGCAGAAACGTAAGTTCCATCATTGTGCTCGCATCCTATAATTTAGACTTCCACCCGGGGATATCCGGCAACTATTTTTTATGATGCCTATTTCTGAAATTCCGATCAACGACATTCGCGCGGCTTTTCGCGCGTTCGACCTAAAACCGCTTTCTCCGTCGGCTATTCCACGAACGCTGGAAAAGGCCCAGCGCTATCGCCTGCTCAATGAGCCGGCCGCGGCAGAAAGTATCTGCCTCGACATACTTCAGATCGAGCCCGACAACCAGGAGGCGCTTATCACGATCGTGCTGGCCATGAGCGACCGTTTCAGCAAGGACTATGCGGTGGGCGATTCGCTGATATACAGTTTTGTCGCTCGCATCACGGACGAATACTGCCGCTCGTACTATACCGGCATTATTTACGAACGGCGGGCAAAGGCCGCGCTGCGCTCGGACGGCATTAATGCCTATGAGCTTTTTCGCCAGGCGATGGATTGGTTCGAAAAGGCCGAAGAGATACGGCCCGCAGAGAACGACGACACGATCCTGCGGTGGAACGAATGCGCGCGGATAATCATCGCAAACAAGCTTGAGCCGCGGGATTGGCGAGAGGACCTACTGGGATAATCTTTTTTCGATCCGGGCATTCGATCTCGACACCACGTCAGCCGTTTTCCTGCATTCGTGTTGTCGCGGGATCGTGCTTTTCCGCGTACGAATAAGACCATGGGATAACGCGATCAGCACCCCGAAATCCAAAATCCGAAATCTAAAATCCAAAATGCCCAATTGGCTGGTTAGTCTAATCTATGCTATGCTTTGCGCATATTCCGACAGAACATTCCACGGGCTAATATATCCAAAAAAGGAGACTTTTTTATGGCAGCAGAATACGAGATAAGGACGGCGAAAAACGGCAATATCCACTTCAATCTGAAGGCGGGGAACGGGCAGATCATTCTCTCGAGCGAGATGTATGAATCGAAATCGGCGGCCATGAACGGCATCGAGTCCTGCAAGAAGAACTCGGGCGACGACGGGCGCTACGAACGGAAGGAAACACCGGGAGGCAAGTTCCGTTTTAACCTGAAGGCCGGAAACGGTCAGGTGATAGGCTCTTCAGAAAATTACGATTCCAGGCAGGCAATGGAAAACGGCATAGAATCCGTCAAGAAAAACGGCCCTGATGCGAAGATAGACGATCAAACCAGCTAAACCGAACCGCATCTAATTTGTTAAGCCCAGCCTGCGATTGGTTGGGCTTAATCAATTTCGGATTTAGATTTGGATTCCCGGCTTTAGCGAACGGAGCTTAAAACGGCATAATATTAGGTGAGGATCATCCGTCGGCTAAATCCGACGGTAACTTAAAATACTTTCAAACGCTAATCACTCTATGAACTCTCGAACTCGTTTAGGTGTCGAAATTCTTCTCAACGAAAAAATCGATCTTATTCGCCATCAACGCGTCGGCGTGGTGTGCAATCAAGCCTCGATCCTGCCCGATTTTAAGCACGTCGCCGATGCGTTTTTGGATAGCGGCGCTTTCGAACTGACCACGCTTTTCGGCCCGCAGCACGGCATCCGGGGCGACGTGCAGGACAACATGATCGAGACGCCGCACACGGTCGATCGCGAAACCGGCATTCCGGTTTATTCGCTCTACTCGGAAACTCGCGAGCCGACCGAGGGGATGCTGAAAGAGGTGGACGCGATCGTTTTCGATATGCAGGACGTCGGCTGCCGCATCTACACTTTTATCTATACGATGGCGAATTGTATGCGCGCCGCGAAGAAGTACGAGAAAAAAGTGATCGTCTGCGACAGGCCGAACCCCATAAACGGGAACGCGGTCGAAGGGAATATGCTCGAGGAGGAATTCGCCTCCTTCGTGGGACAGTTTCCGATGCCTACGCGTCACGGAATGACCTGCGCCGAGCTGGCACTGATGTTCAACGACCATTACGGGATCGGCTGCGATTTGGAAGTGGTAAAGATGGAGGGTTGGGAGCGTGCGTTCTGGTACGAGCAGACCGGGCTGCCCTTTGTGATGCCCTCGCCGAATATCCCGACGGTCGACACTTGCGTGATCTTCCCTGGCACGGTTCATATCGAGGGCACCGAGGTGAGCGAGGGCCGCGGAACGACCAAGCCCTTTGAACTAATTGGCGCTCCCTATATCGACCCGGTCGTATTCAAGCGGGAATTGGATAGCCTGGACCTGCCCGGCGTCGAGTTCCGCTCCACCTATTTTCAGCCTACCTTTCAAAAGCACGGCCGCGTGACCTGCGGCGGTGTGCAGATACATATGACCGACCGCGAAGCCCTTCTCCCGGTAATTACAGGCGTTGCCGTGATGAAGGCGGCCTATGACCTTTACCCCGAACACTTTCTTTGGAAACAATCGGCCTACGAATACGTCTTCGATAAAAACCCGATCGACGTCGTTGCCGGAACGGACAAGCTGCGAAAACAACTCGAGGCCGGCGAAACGGTCGCCGGAATACAGGCGTCGTGGAAGAAAGGCGAAGAAGGTTTTAGGACGTTAAGGGAAAAGTATTTGTTGTATCAGTCGGTTTAATTCATTGATGCGCGAGCAGGCAGCTCCGCTGATACCCGCTGTCGCTTCAGTCCACAGAACGTGAAAAAAGGCGGCTCCGGGCCGCCCGTTTTTTTACTTACCGCGATCGTCCGTCTTTTTCTGATTTTGATTGCCCGCATCGATGACCTTTGCCCCGTGCGTTTCAAAAGCCGGCAAGACCATGCGGTAGTTGCTTTTCTTCAATTTCAGCACGGCATAATCGTTTTCGGTCTGAACCGTCATCCAATGCTTCTTGGATTTAGTAAACATCAGCGGCAGCAGGAATACGGTCACCGCGAGCCCGAGCATGGCCCCGGTCGTGTATCGCGGCTTTTTGGAATAGGAATATTCAGCCATTTTTATGTCGCTGTATTTAAACGTCTTTGTTACGCCCGGTTCTTTCGAGAAAAAAGTTACCTCATCCGCGCCGAACTGGATACTTATAAATTCCTCGTCCTGGTTTTTGCCGTTCGAGACGAGCATTTCAGCGTCGAACGTTTGAATTCTGGTTTGCGCAAAGGCCGATGTGCCCATCAGGAAGCATCCCAGGGCCAGAAGGGTGATTGTTTTTCTCATTATTTTCTGCTCTTTTAACGTCCCTGTCGGGGGGAACGATGTACGAATGTATGATCGATTAGTCGGGAGAGTCTGAACGAACTAACGGCTAATAAGCTCCCGCACATCCTTCGAAAGCTATTAGGTTAATTCTAAATAGGAAGAGTCCGGTTACTATAGATGCAGGAAAGCGGGGATGCGGCTATATTCTGAGAAATTATTTTTCGAATGACTTCAAAAAAGGACTTTACCCGCCGCTGACGGCGTTGAAAATATGGAGTTCGACATCCGTAACCGGCGTGTGAACGCCTTCGAGACGTTTTACATCGAGGGGACCGAGGAAAATGTTTACATGTTGACGGATCTCGCCCTGCTCGTTGAGCACGCGATCGCGAAGGGCCGGGCACTGCTTCCACAAATCGTCAAGCAAACCACCGACGGTTACGTAGTGGCCGGCCATCGACACCTCGGTCGTGCCGCCGGTATATTCCTTCAGATGACCGCTTAGATAGACAGTTACAACCATACCCATCACGAACTTTGGACCCTGGACTTACGCCATTACCACCGCTTTTATGCTGTAGATCTCGGGCAGCGAGTCCGCCACGAGGTTCCACGAATCGCCCGCGTCCTGCGATTCATAAAGCTTGCCGTTCTTGGTGCCAAAATAGATGCCGGAGTTTTCACGGGTATCGGATGCGACGGCGTCGCGCAGGATCACCTCATAAGCATTTTCCTGCGGGAGCCCTTCGGTCAAAGGCTGCCATGAATCACCCTCGTCCCGGCTGCGGTAAACCCGCAGCTTGCCTTTGCATGTGAAGCGAACGCCATCGGAATCGAGCGGCACGATAAATACGTCACCTGCCCGGTTTACGGTCAGCCCGAAACCGAAGTTAGAAGGCAGGCCGCTCTCGATCTCTTCCCAGTTTGCGCCATCGTCGCGGCTTCGAAATACGCCGTGATGATTTTGCAGGAAAAGCGTTTCCTTCTTTTGAGGATGGCGCGCGATCTTGTGAACGCACTGGCCGAATTCGGGATATTTGTCAGGCAGGAAGTAGGCGGTTACACCCTTGTTCGAGACCCGCCAGCTTGCGCCGCCGTCGGCAGTTTTATACACGCCGCCGGTCGAAATGGCGATGGTCAGCTTTTCCGGGTCATCCTCGTCGGTAATGATCGTGTGCAGGCAAAGTCCGCCGAAACCCGGCGTCCATTGAGAGCAGTGCGGGTGGTCCCACAGGCCGCGGTTGAGCGACCACGTTTCGCCCGCGTCTTTGGATTCGAAGAGCGCAGCGGGCGCGACGCCGCAGTAAAGCGTATCGTTGTCGGCGCCGGGCATGATCTGCCAGATGTTTTCGAGCGATTTTTCAGTGTCCTCTGGAAATTTAATACGCATTTCCTCGGGCGTGTCCCAGGTTTGGCCCCGGTCGTCACTCCATACGAGCTCAGCACCGAAATGCCAGCTTGTCGCGGCCGCCCAGATGCGGTGACGGCCGGCGCGGCGGTCCATGTTCATCGCGTAAACAGCACGCCCGGCGAAAAACGGTCCCGATATATCCCAGGCGCCGCCTTTCTTGTTGAAGATAAACGCTCCCTTTCCCGTTCCGACGAGTAATAAAATTTCCTGTTCAGCCATGGCGACACGTTTTCTATTCTCCGAGTTGTTTTACTCCCCGGATGTTTGCAAAAGTTTAAAGATTCGAAAGCTCTCTTTCAAGCTCGGGGAAAATGCGTTCGCGAATGTTCCTGATGAAGGCCTGGGTATAAGTGACCTCGTCATCGATTTTCAACATATCGCCCTCCATCGTCGCGATCATTCGCATCAGCTCGTTTCTTTCCTTGTTCAGCGTCTGCCGGCGTATGTCCTTGAGCTCTTCGGCGTTCGTAGTGCCGCGGGTCGACACATATCGATCTACGCTTTGGGGAAGCAAGTCGTCGTTCACACGACCGAGTTGTAATCTCATCGGGGAAAGCCTTTCGGATATATCGAGCCGCATTCTTTGAAGATTTACTAATCTCGTCTCGGCCCGGTTTAGAACTTCAAAGGCCATAAGCAGGGTCTGCTGCTTCGGAGATAGACGGAAACCCTGACTTGATGTGTATGACTCGAAAAAGCTCTTCAGGCCCTTATTGAGGGTTTCGACCGAGCGGGTAAGCCGGTCCATATTTTTTGAGATATTTTCGACTGCTTCATCGGTAGCCAGGCGAATAGGTGTTGGCTGGGGTGCCTGGCCGTATATAGTGTGGGCAGATAATACAAAGGCCGCGGCGAGCAGAACGTTTTTAAAAGGCATTTTATAAACTCCGCGCAAAGGTATTTGAAACAAACGTAGGGCCTGATTGTAATTCACGCTTAACTTAGCACAGGGTTGCTTTATTTCAAAGAAGTCCGTCTCCGCAAAATTGACATTATTCCGCCGCCTGGCAGGCATAAAAATCAACGGCACCGGCGCAGTTATCGTCTAAATGCGATATATGGTTTTACTCCCGGCATAAATCCTTCTTCTGTCTTCCGTCTTCTTTCTTTAACAATTCTCATATTTCCAATGGCGCGCCTTTCCCTCGGATAGCCACTCGATCGTGGTTGCCAGGCGCTTCTCTCGCGTGGCTTCGGTCTTTGCCTCGTTTATCCACTCGACGTAATCTTTTTTCTTTGAATATGGAAAAGCGTTGAAATGCTCGCTCGCCTTCGGACTTTGCTCGAGGGCGGTGGTCAGGATCTCGGGCACGATTAGAGTTTTGTCCTTTGTTGGCGCCTTGCGCTCGACCTTCACACCGTCCTCGTTGAGTTTCATGGCCTGCTTGATCAGGCCCTTCATCGTTTTATCGTTAGGCAAGTCCGTAATCGAGGTTATGCGGCCGAATGTGCCCATCGCCGTTTTTTCCGCGGGAATCGCGTCGCTTTCCATCAACGACTGTTTCCAGAATCCGAAGGCACAGTGCTGCTTGAACGAGGCCATGTTTGCAAGCGGCCCCTTGTATTCGAAAAACGGCATGCTCCATTTTAACGTCTCTTTTACGTCGGGACAGGCTGCGTGAACGAGCCCGCGGAGATGACGAAGAATGGGCTTGGCAAAATCGGCTGCTTTGTTGTCGATATAAGCATCGACACGTGGATCGATAGTAGGCATAAAAAATTACTCCTTATCAGGTAAGTTGGAATTGTAGTTTTAGGATGGGAGAAGGTCAAGAGAAAGAACTTCTTGAAAATTGCTAAAAAATTGAGCCATTGAGCCATTGGCCATTAGATAATATTCCAATCATCCAATCATTCAATGATTCAATGACTCAATCACTCAATGAATCACTTCCCGCGGTTCTCAACTCTGATCACCAATTTCAGCCCCGACCATATATCATCTACAGCGCAAACCTTTACATCGACCAGTCCGAGATCGAGAGCAGTATTGCGCACGTCGTCTTCCGTTATCTCGGTCGGAAGCTTTGCGGCTTTTTTATACCAGGAGACCCAGATAGTTCCGTTTTGCTTGATGAAATCTTTGTATTCCGAAAGGCCGCGCGTCAGTTCGTCCCGGCTGTTGGTAAAGAAATGAATAAGGTCGAGATCGCGCTGCGGTTTTTCGAGAATGCTGACGCCGTCGGGAAGCGGCTCGACGAGGTCGCGGTAATTGTCCGGAAGGTTTACACCCAGGAGGGTGAACCCCTCTTTTATACCCAGTTTTTTCGCGAGCGGTGTGCCCGAATATCCTGCCGTCATCTTGTTGTTATCAGCACTTTTCGCGTGCGTGCGCCGTCGAATTCGCAGAGATAAATACCCTGCCAGCGGCCGAGCAAAAGCCGCCCGTTCTCGAACGGGATGGTCACGCTCGAGCCGACTAAGCTGGATTTTATATGCGCGTCCGAATTTTCCTCGGCGTGTTTGAAATCCTTGTAATACTGCGGGATCGTATCGCGCAAAAACCCGAGCATGTCGCTCTTCACGTCGGGGTCGGCATTCTCGTTGACGGTCAGCCCGCAGGTGGTGTGCTGGGTAAAAAGCACGCAGATGCCCTCGCCCTTTTCGGGAATATTGCGCTCTACCTCGCTCGTGATCTCGATCATTTCTCGCGCTGGTGAGATTGTATTTCGATCGTAAGCATCTGCCTGATTTTAAAACAAAATGGACAGGACGCGCCAGAATTTTTATTCTGCCTATCCTGTCCATCCTGTAAAACTGCCCCGTTTATTTTTGAGCGGTCTCGACCGTCTGGACTACTGCCGCCTTCGGAGCCGCGTCCGCCCGGTGCGTGTTTTTATTCACGGCGATGTGCGGGGCGATGATCAGGGCCACGATGCTCATCAGTTTGATCAGGATGTTCATCGAGGGGCCTGACGTGTCCTTGAAGGGATCGCCGACAGTATCGCCGGTTACAGACGCTTTATGCGCATCGCTTCCCTTGTATTCCATACGGCCGTTGATCTCGACACCCGCCTCGAACGACTTCTTGGCATTGTCCCACGCACCGCCCGCGTTGTTCTGGAACATTCCCAGCAGCACGCCGGAAACGGTTACGCCGGCAAGCAGGCCGCCGAGAACTTCGGGGCCGAATGCGAATCCGACGATAACCGGCGTGATCAGGGCGATCGCCCCCGGAAGCACCATTTCCTTGATCGAAGCCTGGGTCGAGATCGCTACGCACTTGTCGTACTCAGGCTTGGCCTTGTACTCCATAATGCCCGGGATCTCGCGAAACTGGCGTCTTACTTCCTGTACCATTGCCATGGCCGCGCGGCCGACAGCGGCGATCGCGAGAGACGAGAAGATGAACGGGATCATTCCGCCCACGAACAACCCGGCCAGGACATCGGCCTTATAGATATCGATCGAGGTGATACCGGCGAGCCCCACGAACGCGGCAAAAAGCGCCAGCGCCGTCAGCGCGGCCGAAGCGATAGCGAAACCTTTACCGGTGGCGGCGGTCGTGTTTCCGACCGCGTCTAAAATGTCCGTTCTGGCGCGAACTTCTTTCGGAAGCCCGCTCATCTCGGCAATGCCGCCGGCGTTATCGGCGATCGGCCCGAAAGCGTCGATCGCGAGCTGCATCGCGGTCGTCGCCATCATCCCGGCAGCGGCGATAGCCACGCCGTAAAGACCCGCGTAATGATGCGAAAGATAGATGCCCGAAGCCAGGATGAGGGTCGGGACCAATGTCGATTCCATACCGACCGAAAGGCCGCCGATTATATTGGTAGCCGCCCCCGTATCTGATTGGCGCACGATCGAGTTGACCGGGCGCCTGCCCATCGCCGTGTAAAACTCTGTAACGAGGCTCATCAGCGCGCCCACGATCGAACCTATCAGGATCGCGACGAAAACGCCGTTGTTGGTAAATGTATGCCCGCGCAGCGTCATCGTGGAGGGAAGCATCCACATCACGATAAAGTAGCAGGAGATGGTGGTGATGATCACCGAGGTCCAGTTGCCCAGGTTCAGCGCTTTTTGGACGTTGCCCCCGTCGTGCGTGATGCGTACCAAGGTGGTGCCGATGATCGAGAAAATGATCCCCAGGCCCGCGATCAGCATCGGCAAAAGGATCGGCGATAGCCCGCCGAACTTGTCGCTGACGATCACCTCGCGTCCCAGCACCATGGTTGCCAGGATGGTCGCGACATACGATCCGAAAAGGTCGGCACCCATACCAGCAACGTCGCCCACGTTGTCGCCGACGTTGTCGGCCACGGTCGCGGGATTGCGAACGTCGTCCTCAGGAATTCCGGCTTCGACCTTACCGACGAGGTCGGCGCCCACGTCAGCCGCCTTGGTGTAGATGCCGCCGCCGACGCGTGCGAACAGGGCGATCGATTCCGCGCCCAGCGAGAAGCCGGCCAGCACCTCGATGGCGGTTTCCATCGCCTCGCCGTGTACCTGCCCGCCCGTGCTTACCACGTAAACGTTATAGAAAAGGATAAATAAGGACCCCATGCCAAGTACCGCGAGGCCGGCCACGCCGAGACCCATCACGGTGCCGCCGGTAAAGGCCACCTTGAGCGCGTCTTTCAGGCTGGTGCGGGCGGCCTGGGTCGTCCGGACGTTCGCTTTTGTAGCGATCTTCATCCCGAAGTATCCGGCCGATGCGCTGAACACGGCGCCGATCAGGAACGAGATAGCAATGGTCGGACGCGAGGTCGGGACCAGCATCCCCGACCACGCGAGAACGGCCGCGGCGATCACCGCGAAGATGCCGAGTATCTTCCATTCGGCCTTTAGAAACGCCATGGCGCCTTCGGCGATATAGTTCGAAAGCTCGACCATTTTTTCGTCGCCGGCGGGCTGCTTCGTAACCCAGGCCGACTTGAACGCCATTACGACCAGTCCGAGAATTCCCAGTGCAGGGATGAGATAAAGAATTGTAGATTCCATTAGAAAATCACCTATTTTGATAACCAAGTTTTATACGAGTAAGTTTTACCCGAGTAAGGCAAAAGGGTAATTATGGCTGATTTTAGTGATGTTTTTCAAATGGAGCGGGCAATTGCTGTCCCATTTTGTCCCGGAATGGGACAGTTTTGGGACAGTTAGGGGTAAGGCTAAAGCGTTGGGAGTGTGAGACTTCCGTCCCGGAGGTGTCCCGCGGGCGCAAACGGGACAGTTTATGTCCCGGCCAGATATATGGTGTGACATTTTGTATCAGGGTGTCACACTCGAGTTCAACCCACCCGCTACCGCAGGTGGTACTGACCCGTATGCTTAGGAACCACCCCGTCAGCCGCGACGGCCGCGACCGTCCTTCGACCATGGAGGGGTCGTATCTTGATTTCGACTCGCACACTTGCGCCCTTGCTGGCGCGCGGGCTTCTGACACCCAGTCGCTACCGCTCCCGGTTCTGACTCGTCTCCTACGGGGGAGCTTTTACTATCGCTTCTCGTAAAAAATCGTTGTCAAATAAATCAAACTATGCCATCATTTACTGAACCTGAGCAGTCCCTAATCCAAATTTTTCGAAACGAAAACTCCCGGCGCTCCCACAAGGCCGCGCACGGGCAAAAAAGCTAAAACTATATGCAAACTCATGCCCTGTTTACGGCCGATGCGGAGGTAAATCCAGACAATCTGGCCCAGGCGCTGGACCAGGCGATCGGTATCGAGATCGCGACGATCCCCGTTTATCTTTACACCTATTATTCGATCAACCGCGTGCCGGACCAGGACGCCATCTCGGGCCAGCTGGCGCAGCAGCTTACGGGCAAAGGCATGCCAGTGGAAAAGGCAAATTCGGCAGCGCTCGACCTTTCGATGCAGCTGATGGTGTTTGCCAACAAGGCGGGCGCCGTGATCATGAGCGTGGTGATGGAAGAGATGCTGCACATGGCGCTGTCGTCGAACGTGCACCAGGCGGTGGCCGGTGTTCCGCAGCTGACGGGCAAATCGCCCGGGCCGTCGTGGCCGGTGGTGCTGCCGGGACACGAGCCGGAATTCGACATCAATCTCGCGCCGTTTTCACTAGATCAGCTGATAACGTTTTTGAAGATCGAAAGCCCCGACCCGCTGCCGGACAAAGTGGTCGAGGCGGCGCCGATTCCCTACAAGACGATCGGGCAGTTTTACGACATGATCATCAAGTGCCTGGCGACGTGCGATATCGAGTACCATCCCGAGCGCCCGCAGCTTGTGCCCGGAAAGCATTACTACGCGCAGAACAACATAAACACCTTGTATTACAACAAGGAGCACAAGCCGACCTACGTAAACGCGGACGATTCGGGCGATCTGATCCAGGTTACGGACAGGGATTCGGCGGTCAAGGCGCTGAACCTGATCAAGGAGCAGGGTGAGGGCCACATGGGCAAGGGACTGAACCCTGACGGGACGGTCAACTGCGCGGACCCGACGGCGCCGGACATGGACGACCCGGACCACACGGAGCTATGCCACTTCGAGAAATTTGCCGAGCTTTACTGCGATTATCTTAACCTGGAAAACGAGTTCGGTTCGTACGAACTCGGCGGCGTGGCCGATTACTTTGTGCGGCCGGTCCCGACCAATCCTACCAGTGCGGATTACGCCGGAAACGCGGCGCTCTCGGCGGTTTCGACGCTGATCAACGGCGTGTATTCGTACCTATATGTCATGACCGAGGGCTGCTACAAGCAGGAAGGCAACACGCAATATGAGACGTTTATGTTCGGGATACACAAGTCGATGATATTTATCCTGAGCTCGCTGTGCGGGGACATCCAGGGCCTGAGTTACGAGAAGGACGGGAAGACTTATACGGGGTCGGCGACGTTCGAGAATTACCCGTTCGGGTTGATGTCGAGCCCGAAATCGCAACTCGTGGCGCTGTATGAGAGCGCGAAGGCGCTTTACCCGAATATCGCGTATCTCGAGCAAAGGTTTTACGATCTGCCGGATGTGGGGTTGTAAGTCTGGAAGGTCGAGGAAGTCTAGAAGGTCTGAAAGTCTGGAAAGTCTGGAAAGTCTAGAAAGTCTAGAAAGTCTAGAAAGAAGTACGAAGAGCGAACACGAACATACACGAACGGTCGATTCTCTTTAAGGAGAGATTTCACACGGAGCTCGCAAAGAGCGCAAAGGTAATAAACTATGGACACAATCGAAAAATCGCAATTAACGGCCGGCTGCGGGAGCTGTTCGTCACCTTCACCCAATCCTTCCACCACGGGTGCGTCCACTGCGCCGACGGCGCTTGAATTTCATATCTGCGCGGGTTTGAACGCCTGCCGGGGCCATGATCGTTACGGCACAAATACCTGTGCAGGAACGGGTTATTGCGCGACGGCGGCCGGGCATAGCTGCCACACGCTGAACAACTGCCGGGGGCAGGGCGGCTGCGGGCTTTACGGCGACGGCGAGGAGCAGTCGAAACCGGGCGCGAACGATTGCGCGTGGCAGGGCAGCTGTGCGGTGCCGGTTCAGGCCGAGCGGTACAGCACGCAGGGAGCGAACACCGGCAAAAGCGTCTGGGTACTGGCGCGGAAGCTTTTCGAGGAGCGAATGACGGCGTCGAACAGGTCGTTCGGCCCATCGCCGTTTAAGTGCGGGCCGCCGCAGGCGTGGCTGACGGAGATACTGGGAACGTACGACTCGTGCGGGTCGAGCGGCAACAAATACTGCACATTCGGGTATAACGATCCGGCCAAAGATGCCGCGGAGCTTTGCAAAAGAAGCGAGCCGGGCATTTGCGGGTCGAAGCCCAATAGCTGCGCGGATGTAAAGGCGTATAGCGAAGCAAACAGCTGCTCCGACGACCCGAGCGGGCCGGCCGGGTGCAGCGCCGCGCCGGACGACGGAGAAGAAGATCCTAGCGGTCCGGCAGGCTGCAGCGCGAAACGCGATGGAGACGGTTACGCAGACGTCCGCGCATATAGCGAGGCAAACAGCTGCTCGGACGATCCGAGCGGACCTGCGGGCTGCAGCGCCGCGCCGGACGATGGAGAAGAAGATCCGAGCGGCCCGGCAGGCTGCAGCGCGAAACGCGATGGAGACGGTTACGCAGACGTCCGCGCATATAGCGAGGCAAACAGCTGCTCGGACGATCCGAGCGGACCTGCGGGCTGCAGCGCCGCGCCGGACGATGGAGAAGAAGATCCGAGCGGCCCGGCAGGCTGCAGCGCGAAACGCGATGGAGACGGTTACGCAGACGTCCGCGCATATAGCGAGGCGAACAGCTGTTCTGACGATCCGAGCGGACCTGCGGGCTGCAGCGCCGCGCCCGATGATCCGGGTGATGACGACGGTGAAAGCGGACCGGCCGGGTGCAGCGCGAAACGCGATCCGAATAGCTGATCATGATGGAACAGGGCGAAGAAGTATCCCCGGAGCTCGGGCTCGGCCTGGGTCTCCGCGGAAAGCATTTTAATTACATCCTGGAGAACTGGCCGACGGTCGACTGGTTCGAGGTGATATCCGAGAATTTTATGGATTCGGGCGGCAGGCCCAGGTGGGTGCTGCGCCAAATTGCGGAACGCTACCCCGTGGTAATGCACGGGGTTTCGCTTTCTATCGGCAGCCTGGACGCGCTCGATATGGATTATCTCGCGCGGCTGAAAGCGCTGGCGGAAGAGATAAAGCCGCGATGGATCTCGGACCATCTTTGCTGGACCGGCGTGAACGGGGTCAATACCCACGATCTTTTGCCGATGCCGTTGACCGAAGAATCGCTAAAACACGTATCGGGCAGGATCAATGAGGTGCAGGATTTTCTCGGGCGGCAGTTGGTATTGGAGAACCCGAGCACCTATCTTACCTTCAGGCAGTCGACCATACCCGAACCCGATTTTCTTCGCTGCCTGACCGAAGAGACGGGGTGCGGATTATTGCTCGACGTGAACAACGTCTATGTAACCAGCTATAACAACGATCTCGATGCGGAAGAATATCTGCGGGCGCTGCCGGTCGAGAGCGTGGTGCAGATGCATCTCGCCGGGCACCAGAATTGCGGGACCCATATTATCGATACCCATGACGGGCCTGTGGTGCCGGAAGTGTGGAAGCTGTTTGCCGAAGCCTGGAAGCTGACGGGAGGGGCGCCGGTGCTGCTCGAATGGGATGCGCGGATACCCTCGTTCGAGGAGTGTCACGCGGAGGTGCTGAAGGCGAAGAAATATATGGACGGGTTTGAGAGCGACGGGCGCACAGCGATTTCGACCGGGCCGGGAGAAGTGTCGAACCCGGTAGATTTTTTGGTAAGCCAGTTTACCGAGTTGACGGAGTTCGCAGAGTTGACCGATTTGGAAGCCGTGGATATTCGCGGATGAGCGGAATCGATCCACCACTCCGGCGCTAAAGCGCCACCCCTCCGGTCCAGGAGGGGCTTGTACAAAAACTCTGCATTCCCACCTCTGCGTTAAATGTTCTATTCGCGACTTAGATATGACTACAGATCTAAATCAATTGCAGGACTGGATGCAGATGGCGCTGGTCAGGCGGGACGCGAAGGCCGATGCTGCCGTCGTGGTCAACGATTCGACGCGGCTGACAGCCGAGCAGCATCTGGGAATATACAGGCGCGGCTACATTGCGCGGCTGCGCGAGTGTATGAAAAACCAGTTCAGCGCGCTCGCGTACGCGCTCGGCGACGAGCTGTTCAGGATGTTCGCGGACGAATACCTGGGCGCCTTTCCCTCCACAAGCTACACGCTGAGCGAGCTCGGGCGGAAATTTCCCGATTTTCTCGAAGCGACGCGGCCGCGGGAGACGGGCGAGACATGGCCGGATTTTATGATCCAGCTGGCGCGTTTCGAGTTTGCGCTTTCTGAGATTTTCGAGCAGCACGCGGAAGAATTTGAGAGCGCCGCTGGGGACCCGCCGGATGAAGATCTGCTGCTTGTGCCCATATTTTATCTTTTCAGGCACCGTTATCCTGTGTGCCGGTATTACCTGGATGTAACGCGGAAAAAGAAGCCGGAGCTGCCGTTTGAACAGGAGAGTTTTTGCGCTGTTACGAGAAATAATTACCGGCTGGGGCTTACCGAATTGAAGGAAGGACAGTACCTGTTTTTGGAGCGAATGGTTTTGGATGGGACCGTGGCCGGGGCGAGGCAGCACCTGATAAGCAATTGCGGATTCGAGCACGAGAAATTGGACGCGGTGTGGCCGGAGTGGAAAGCAGGATTTTTGAAGGCGGGATTTTTTAGAATGCCCGATCGATAGCGAGCGCTTCCCCTCAGCATTCGATCTCGGATTTTAGGTTTTGAGTTCGGGTGAGGGATATCGACCTTCGGCCACCCCGCTGCCGCGGGTGGTTCTGGCTCGTAAGCTTAGTTGGGATGAATAAGTGGCGGCAAGATGCCCCCACGACAGCCGCCAGGATGGCGGCGCTACGTTAAGATTTACTTCTTAACCGCCACAAACGACGCGACATAGCCGGCCGGGCTCTGCGGCCCATGAGGAACTACACGGATCACCGTGCCCACTATACAGGTCGCCTGGTCGACGCCGTTATACCAGGTCGGGACCAGGTAACCGCGGTACTCGTAAAGCCAGCCGGCGGTTTCCTGGCCTTCGACGCCAAACGCCTTCATCTCGATCCCGATGCGCGGCTGTGAAAACGTATCGTGATTCTGGTGCACGGCCTGCCCGTTAATGTTCATAAGATAACCGGTGCCGAAAGAAAGCGTGGAATTCTGAAAAAATCCGTTTGCATCGACGGAAAGCGTCAGGTCTCCCTCGCCAAAGAGAATATCGCTTAATTGCTGCGCGGGCTGCGTGGTATTGATAAAGCTGCGGTAGATCCAATCGCCGGTCAGAACACTGTAGTCAGCGGTTTCGCTCATATATTTTCTCCTTCTATTTTGGGAATAAGGATGCTTTTCGAATACGCACGCGGTCAAATAGATGCCGAAAGAAGCGGGAGACGTATTTGAAAAGGATGCGACAAACGTAGCACGAGCGAGGTAGGGTGTCAATGGATTTTGGGTTTTAGATTTTGGATTTGAGGTTTGGATCGGATCGGAGGTCCGCGCTCCCTGCTACGGCTTGCTTTCCATCAACTCGATAAATCTTCTGAAAAGATATTCCGAATCGTGCGGGCCGGGGGCCGATTCCGGGTGATATTGCACGCTAAAGACCGGAAGCGTTTTGTGACGGAGGCCGGCGACGGTGTTGTCGTTGAGATTGACGTGCGTTACCTCAACCTCGGCCGGAAGCGAGCCGGCATCGACCGCGAAACCGTGGTTGTGAGCGGTTATCTCGACGCGTCCCGTCGTCAGGTCCTTGATCGGCTGGTTGCCGCCGCGGTGACCGAACTTCAGCTTGTAGGTTTCGCCCCCGAACGCCTGGCCGATCAGCTGGTGGCCGAGGCAGATGCCGAACATGGGGATGTCTTTTTCGGCCAGCTTCTTTATCTCTCCAATAACGCTGCTCATCGAAGCCGGATCGCCCGGGCCGTTCGACAGGAATATGCCGTCGGGCGCAAGCGCCATCACCTCGTCGGCCGGGGTTTCGGCCGGTACGACCGTTATCCGGCAGCCAAACCTCGAAAATTCACGTAAAGAATTTGTCTTGACGCCGAAGTCGTAGCAGACGACGTGATATTTATTTTCGTCCATCGAAGGGTAATCGAAGCTGGCGTCGACGGTTACGGCGCTGGCAAGCTCGCGATTTTCCATCGGGGGCGATGCCAGGACCTTTTCGAGCAGGACGTTTTCGTCCGTTTCGACGGTAGAGATCGCGGCGCGCATCGCACCCTTGTCGCGAATATGGCGAACGAGAGCGCGGGTATCGATCTGCTCGAGGCCGACTATATTGCTGCGTTTCAGATACGAATCGAGGGTCTCGGTAGAGCGCCAGTTGGATGCGATGCGGCTCGCTTCGCGAACGACCAATCCTTCGGCCCACGGGCGACGCGATTCGACGTCTTCCTCGTTAACGCCGTAATTGCCGATAAGCGGGTAGGTCATGCAGACGATCTGGCCGGCGTACGAGGGATCGGTAAGAATCTCCTGGTAACCGGTCATCGATGTGTTGAAGACCATCTCGCCGAAAGTTTCACCTTCTGCGCCAAAAGACGCCCCCCTGAAGGCGCGTCCATCTTCGAGAACCAGAAGTGCGGGTTTGGAAAGAATCATTTTTTTTGAATACCGATATAGAATACAGAATTCAGGAGCCAGTAGCCAGTAGCTTCGTCCTCAGGCTCCACCCGCAAGTTGGTCTCGCAGCAGACATGTAGCTGCCGGCTACTGAATTCCCGATTCTAAATTCTGTATTCTGTATTCCGCTATTCTACCGCCCTGTCATCCGCGTCCTCGACCTGCGGTTTTTCGGGTAGGTCATAGTCGCCGTGCTCGAGAAAGCCTGCATCGGACGGGCGCCAGTAGCGGAAAAACGCCTTGCCGTAGATGTATTTTTCGGGGACCAGGCCCCAGTAGCGCGAATCGGACGAGTTGTCGCGGTTGTCGCCCATCACGAAATAATAGTGCGGATCGACCTTTTTCGGCCCGTAGGTCGGAAGATTATGGTTATACTCGGCGTCGAGATAAGTTTCGTGAAGCTCCTGCCCATCGATGTATATGCGGCCGTAGCGTATCTCGACGGTTTCGCCCGGCATCCCGATAATGCGTTTTACATAGCTCTTGTCGGGGTCGTTCGGATACCAGAAAACGACGATGTCGCCGCGGTTGAGGTGGCCCCAGCTGATGCTCTTGAACTTGTAGTAGATGAGTTTGTTGACAAGCAGGCGCTCGCCGTCGTGAAGCTGCGGCAGCATCGAGGTGCCTTCGACCACCACGGGCTGCACAAAAAACACGCCCACCAGGATGAACGCCGCGATGATCAGGATGATATCGCGAATAAGCCGGAGGCTTTCGGTCAGCAGGCCCTGGCGCGATTCACGGCGCAGGCGAACGACCTCGATATCGGGGTCGTCGTGCATTGAGTGTCCGTATAGGCCAGGTTGGTTTTTTTGTTTGAAATCAAACATAATCGAAACCGATTCGATGCGCGCCGTAAGGAGCGGGGTTTGCCGCCCTTCAACCAGTTTAATAATCGGGTTTTGAGAAGGTATTTGTCAATATAAGTCCGGGAAGCGACTACTTCCGGCTCCCCTCCTTGGTCGAAGGAGGGGTCGCCCGCAGGGCGGGGGTGGTTCGTACAGAAAAATCTGATAAAAACTTACTGATTTGGTAAGTCATAAGGAAAAAAGAAATTTAGCAGAACGAACCACCCCGTCAGCTGAAACGGCTGCCACCCCTCCTTTGACCAAGGAGGGGAGCTTTTGCCTCCGGGCATCTACCCGAGGTTTACGCCGGTCAGATCGACCATGCAGCCTGAAGAGCGCGGGATCGTCGAGCTTACGGGCGGGTCGGGATAATACTGCGTGCGAAGCTGCACCTGCTCCGCCCAGCTGGCGCCGGCGATGAGCTTGATCACTTCCAGCGCCTCATCGAGGCCCGAGGATATTCCGCCGCCGGTTACGCGGTTACGATCGACGACAAACCGGGGGTATCCAGGAGCTATTTTGATCTGCGGGAATGCCGCAAGGCAGCGTAGAAAGGCCCAGTGAGTGGTCGCCTGGTACCCGTTCAGGAGGCCCGCGGCCGCGAGAAGCAGCGCGCCTTCGCAGACGGAGGTTACCCAATCGGCCTTCTCGGCCTGCGAGGTCAAAAAATTCAAATAAGGGGTGCCGGGCTGCATCAGGTAGTGGAGATTATTCGGGTTGCCGCCGGGCGTCCAGATAAGGTTGGCCTGAAGACCGTTGTCCTCGCAGTAATCGAACGTCTCATTCGGCGTTATCAGAAAGTTGTCTCTTGACGTAACGGGATCGGGCGTTTCCGCAACAAGGGTTATAATGACCTGGCGGGTGTTTTTATAGTCTGAGCCGGCCAGCCAGCTGAAGAATTCGTACGGGCCGGCGACGTCCATCAGGTCGACGCCTTCGTAAACGGGAATGACGATATTAAAAGTCGGAACATCGGTTTCTGCCATTGTTTTGCTCCTTGAGGGTCGAGGCGGCCTATTTGAATAAGGCCCCGGCCATTTTGAAAATTGTTCCGCGAATAAGCGGGAGAAATGTAGTGAATGGTAGTGCTCGAGAGGATAGTAGCATAACCGGATAAGGGTTACTATGAAATAATCGATTTTGGATTTTAGGTTTTAGGTTTTGGATTTCAGGATGAATAGTGAAATACGATCGCTTTTTCCGGCGGTAAACAAATATACATATTTAAATAGCGCGGCGGTTTCGCCGATTCCGACAACCGCGGTAGAGGCGGTGACATCGCAGCTGAGGGACGTTTCGGAAAACGGTTCGTCGAATTACCTGGACTGGATCGCGACAAAAAACCGCGCTCGCGCGTCTGTAGCAGAAATGCTGAAGGTGCAGCCCGAGCAGGTCGCTTTTATGCGAAATACTTCGGACGGCCTGGCCACGATCGCCGGGGGGCTGCCCTGGAAAGCGGGCGATAACATCGTCAGCTTCGAGCGCGAGTTTCCGGCGAATTTTTACCCCTGGCGGAGGATACGCGACCGGTTCGGCGTGGAGTTGCGGCTCACCCCGGAGCACGGCGGGCGGATCGATTTGGATGAGCTTACCGGCATGATCGACGCTAATACACGTGTAGTAACAATCAGCGCGGTCCAGTACGGCTCGGGGTTTAAGGCCGATCTCGAACGGGTGGGACAAGCGGCGCGGGCCGTCGACGCGCTGTTCGTCGTGGATATTATCCAGGGCTTTGGCGCGATGCCGTTCGACCTTCCGGCCCAGCTGGTCGACGTAGCTTCGGGTGCGAGCCATAAATGGCTGTGCGCGCCGGAAGGCTGCGGGATACTCTATCTTTCGGACCGCGCGAGGGAGCGGGTCGAGCCGACGATCGTGGGCTGGATCAGCGTGGAAACGCCGTGGAACTTTGCCGATCTCGAGCAGCCGTTCAAACCGAATGCGCTGGCCTGGGAATCGGGTACGGGCGCATCGTCACTATTTTACGGCCTGGAGCAAAGCCTGAAACTGCTGCGCGGCGCGGGTGCCGAGAATATCGCGGGTTATCTCGAGGGCTTGACCGACCGCCTGTGCAACAGCATGGCGGGCAAGGATTACGAGATCGTAAGCTCGCGCGCGCCGGGCGAAAAATCGCATATCGTCTGCATCAGGAGCACGAGCGGCAGAACGCCGAACGAGATCGCCGAAAGCCTTCAGGCCGAGAACATTATCATCTCGCCGCGCGGGGACCGGGTAAGGATCGCGCCGCATTTTTATAACAACGAGGCGGACATTGACCGGCTGGTTGACTCATTAAGCCATTGAGTCATTGAGGTGATCGATCATTATGCTTCTTAAAGACGAAGAATTTGTAAGAGACCGGATCAGGAAAGCGCTTGCTGACGAAAAGCATGCGGAAGATATCGCGTTTCACATGACTGATTGGAAAAGCGATCTCGAGGGGATGATCGATCTATATGGCGACGAGAACTTATCCGCGGAAAAGGTACGCGATATCGTGACCGGGTTTGTTATACATGTCTCTAATCACCTAAATGCGGCCCAGAAATTACTGGGATTCGGCCCGGTGACCGATGTGTTCGAACTCGGAATATTTAAATGGGAAGACGAGGATTGAATTAATTCATTAATCACTGGGTCATTGAGCCATTGGACAAGGCTTAAATGATTCCATCGCTCAATGACTCAATGGGCTCACTCCCTCAATCTTTCAGAAGTCGATCGGGCGCTATCTCGGGCGTGTAGCCATCAAGATTCAGGCGGGTCATGCCGCCGGCGTCCGAAAAGGTGGGCATAGCGGCCCGGCGGGCGGCGCGACGATAAAAGAAAAGAAAGCCGACCAAAATTCCTACCAGAATAGAAACCCCCAGACCCGATACGATAGCCAGCAAGGTCGAGAAAAAGATATCGGCCGTCGTCATCACAAAGTTACGCTCGGCCTGTTTCGCACGCTGCGCAAGGAAGGGATTATCGCCCAGCCACTGGATCTGCTTTTCGTATTTTACCCGGTCGAGCAGGCCGCTCGCCGCAGCCTCGTCCGGAGCATCGAAAACGAATGCGTTATAGTTCCCTATCCGGCGATATTGGACAGGCTGGCCGGCAAGACGTTCCTGTAATTTTGCGTCCAGCTCGGCCGATAGAGCGGGTGAAGGAAACTCGACGATCAGCAGTTTGCCCTGCGGATAGGTTGCGACAGCAGCCTCGGTGCCGCCGGTAAAATCTATCAGGTCGTAGACGGGGCGCTCGCCCAGCGCCTTGCGCAGGTCGTCTACAGAATGAGCAAGGACCGCACTATTTCGAACATTTTCCCAATCGGGCAGGTGTTTTATAAGAACGGGCACGCCGTCGGCCTCGGATATTTCCTGGACCTTTACCGGCCGGCTTTGCGCATAAATTTCCCCACCCGCGTAAAGGGTGGCCAGGGTCAGGATCAAAATAAGCGCAATCTTTTTCATCAAACTCGTTCTGTTTATGGAGGTGATATTAGCATTATTACGTGGTTCCGCGGAAATGCTCTTTCTTGAGCGCTGCGCGCTTATTGCGGACAAGATGTCCGCGCTCCCAGGTGCATTGCTGCCGTACATAATACGAGGCGTGTAGCAATTAAGGCACGGAATACACGCTTTCGTCTGAATCTTGAGTTTGATGCTCGACGAATTGAACAGTATGCCTAAGAAAATGGAACAAAACAGGTTACATAGCGTCTAAATAATGATATAGGCAATTTTTAAGGATTTGGCACGGTAATTGATAAATGATAGGCCAGGGGGATAAGGAAATGACTACAGATACATTAAATTACCCGATGTTCCAGGACGAAGCCGGCATGGAAAAGGCGGCTGAAACGTCCGAAACCGAACGGCTCGAGAATGTAAGTAAGGCCAGCGATTTCCAGCTGGCGCAAGCAGCGGCCAAGGGTGATATGCCGGCTTTCGAACAGATCTACCAGAGGCATCATCGTAGGGTTTATTCGATCTGTTTAAGAATGCTGCAGAGCCCCTCGGAGGCTGAAGACCTGACGCAGGATGTGTTTATACAGCTTTATCGCAAGATCGGAAGCTTCAGGGGCGATTCGGCGTTTACGACGTGGCTGCACCGGATGACGGTAAACCAGGTGTTGATGCACTTTCGCAAGCGGACGGTGAAGTTCGAAAAGACGACCGAGGAAGGCGAAACGCCGGTACAGATCGTTGCAGGTACGGCAAACCCGTACAAGATGCCGATCGTGGACAAGATCGCGCTCGACAACGCGATAGCGCAGCTGCCAGCGGGTTACAAGAACGTCTTTGTTCTGCACGATGTGGAAGGTTTCGAGCACGAGGAAGTGGCCAGGATACTGGGCTGCTCGGTGGGTACGTCGAAATCGCAGCTGCACAAGGCAAGGCTTAAACTGCGCAAGCTGCTCAAGAAAAAGGCTAACCCGAGGCTTATCGGGGTTTGGTAAGGAATATACGGATTAATAACTTAAATTAACGGGGGCTGTTCCGAAAAGGACAGCCTCTTGTTTGTTTTGGGTTGGATTTCATTTTTTCAGGAAATTTAAACAGGATGGACAGGATTTACCGGATGGCCGGTACTTTTCGTATTAGTTCGGGTGTGTGCGTCATTACGCCAATTGGGACACGAGATCACGCGGAAGCTGTCCGATCCTGTTTGTCCTGCCATCCATGTTAATTCTTCTTTGCTGCGTGTATTTACAGGTTTGCCGCGATCAGGGCGTCGATCTTTTCCGCATCAAAAATTCCCGAAAAAATCACCTTGCCGTCCCGCCCTATCAGGACCGCCGTTGGGTAAAATTCTACCCCGAATTTTTTGGCAGCCTCCTCTCCACGGTATAGAACCGGGTATTGCGCGCCCTTGCTGCGGATAAAGAGGTCGACCAGCTCTTTCGAATCGTAGATATTTACGGCCAGCACCTCCAGGTTCTTGCCGTATTTTTTATGGATGGAATTAAGTCCCGGCACGGCCGCGATGCACGCCCCGCAATGGAATATCCAGAATTCGAGCAGAACGAGCTTCCCCCGGTAGTCGCTAAGCGAGACATTAGCGATTTTCGCCGCCGAAGGCAGGGTAAAGTCGGGCGCGGCCGTTCCCGGCTTGAGCAGCGCGTCTCTTGGAGGCTCAGCCGGTTTGTAGCCGGCGGCTAAATACGTCGAGTAATACCATTCGTTTTCGGGCGGCGGGGCCGGGTTTTCGTCGATCTGCGAGAAATCGGTCTTTATAAAATCGACGTCGCCGTTGCGCTGCAGCACCCCGACAGGCATAAAGCTCTCTTTTGAAACGGTTACGCGGTATGTAATCTTGCGAACAAGCGGTTGTGTCGCGAAGTTTCCGAAGAGATCGATACCGAATTTATCCAGTGAAAACTCGATTATATAAAAGTCCTTGTCTCCGACTCTCGCTTCTGAAACGCTGCGCGGAATAAGCGGGCCGGCCAGAATACGCGGCAGCACGTTCTTTAGCGACACGAGCGAGTTGACGAGGTAGGAATCGCTACCGAGATCGGCCGCGGACGGCTTATTGTCGATCCTTATGATCTTGTTTTTGCCATCGAGCGCAAACCGCTCCGAACCGTTAAAGATGGTCGAATTTACCCCGTTGTCAAAACGGTATCTTGCGCCCAGCAGTTTATCGGCGGAGGTAAGATCGAGATACGCACGGGCCTTGAGCTCGTGAAAAAATTTCTCGGACGCGTAATTCAGCTCACGACGGTACTCGTAGCTGACGGCCTTTAAGGACGCGAGCTTGTCTATAGTTTTTCGGATCACGTCGTCGGCGGAAAGCGGGGAGTTCTGGGCCGACACGGTAGAAATCGCTAACAAGATAAAGGCCAGGGTCGATACAAAAAGGCGGGCGGTATGGTTTTTCATTGCTTCTAGTGTGAAAAGACGCCCTAAACGGCATTCCGGTTACCGGCCATACCGAAACTCCTTCCTTCAGATCACTAAGGTCCCGCGCGTTAAGACTGAAAATGAATGTTCAATGTCTGAATTGAACACCTTGAACACGCTGAACACCTTGAACACGCTGAACACGTCGAACACCCTGAACGCCTTGAACTGCTGAACTTCTTGAACATTGAACACGCTCAAATCCTGAAGATCGTTATAGAGCGGGCCGGCGGAGCAGGCCTTTCAGCGAATCAAGAGCGTTGTCGAAAGCCCCGGGATCGCGCTGCGGGCTGCAAGCGATAGCGCGGTCGTCGATGAAGGCGACGGCGCGGGGTTTTCCCTGGCCGACGTAGACGTCCGCATACGGAAAGCCGTGTTTTTCAAGCCATTCGATAATGCGAACGCGGTACTGGCCGGCCGAAAGATTGGAGGCCTCTTCCTCAATGCGCTCGGAGTTGCAGCGGCTCGTAAAAACTACGATATCCGCCTTTTTATTCAGCGCCTTGGCGAATTCGAGAGCGCCGGGGACAGGATCGCCGATGTGATCGAAGCCGCGCCATTTATCGTAGCTTGCCAGCACGCCGTCGAGATCGACGCAAACGCGCGGGCGCTGCCGGGGCAGGCCTTTGACCGCGGTGAGCCGGGACTTTTTAAGCTCCTTTTTCGGTTCGTCGGAAACAGGCAGCGGCGCCGGGCGGATGTTCATCATCGCTTCGATCGCCTCGCCCCCGTCAAGCCACTCGTTCTCGCTGATCCCCTCGAAATTACGTACACGCGAATAGAACGGGCGACGCGGATGGCGGCCCGGCACGCGGAGAGGATAAGGCAATCCGTCGTCTTCGACCTCCCTTTTCGGCGGAAAGATCTCGGGTTTGCGGGGCAGGCCGAAGGAAGCAAAATCCGAACGCAGGTTAGCTACATAATCGTATGTCTCGGCGAGGGGATATTCACCGTCCAGCAGGCACCAGAGATGATACCCGCCGACGCCGTTTGTATCGAGCAGCAGCGGATCGAAGAGGTCTTCGCGAAGCCGCGCTGCCCAGGCCAATCCGGCCTCGAGATTCGCGGCGGCGAGGTCGTCGGCATTGGCAACCGATTCATCATGCAGGTCGATATCGATGGCAAACCACTTGCAGGTGCGGTGGTCGCTTATCGAGTGGAGGCTGATGACATCGGCCGGCGAATGGGCCTGAAAATGGTGGGTGAGCTTATTGAGCGTGACCATGTGCGAGCCGAGCGCGCGCTGCTTGCGCCCCGGAAGCGTGATAAATCCGATCTCGCCGTCGCGCAGGGTGTACTGGCCCCAAACGTCGCGCCGATTGACGAGGCGTTCCATTGCCCACTCGGCCAGGTCCTCGGAATAACGGTCCCATTCGCGCGCGACCCACTGCAGGCGCTTGTTGTTGGCAAATTCTGGAAAACCAAAAGGCATAAGGTAAGAAGACGGAATACAGAATATAGAACACAGAAGACAGAAGTTAATGCTTTAACTCTATAAACGCTACAAACGCTATAAACTCTATAAACGCTATGAACTCTTTTCCCATCCGCCGACGAATTTCTTTCCGGCTATCTCGTCGAACATCTTTTGGGCGGTCGCTTTTTTGTTGGTAACGCGGATATCCCGCTCGAGCGGGTTCGCGCGATTGGGGCTAAAATCCGTCAGATAAACAACGTAACCGGGATACTCCGGGTTTCCCCCCTTGTTCGTCTCCCAGAGCAGAAGCTTTCGCACCATTTTTTTACCCTTCATCGTCTTGGTATAAACCTGGCGTTCCAGTATTTTGCTCGGTTTGCCGGCGTCCTCCCGCGAGACGGCCTTTTGAATGTCCTGGACCTCGGCCATGGATGAAAGCTGCCGGATATTTACATCGTCGGGCACGGACGTTTTATCGTCGCGAATACGAACGAACTGCGGGGAGATCGCGCTGGCGAGCGGCAGGCGCGAGAGGGCGACGTATTTTTTCTCGTCCCATTCAAGCACCATACGATTGATCGGGTCGCCTTTAGAGCTCTCGGTGATCAGATCGAGGCACGATATCTCGGCGACAAGGCCGGGCTCCACCATCTCATAGGCTACATAATCGCTGTTGACGGCCACGTAATCGGACTGTACAACGCGTTTTTTCAGATCTTTGATCATCGACCGGCGATCTTCATCCTTAAATCCGCCGCCCACGCGCGCAAACTCGTGAAAAGTGCCGTCGTCGCGCATAACGGCGACGAGCAGATCGTGAAGCATCTCCTTGCGGTCCTCGCTGCCCACGGAGAATCCGATGATCGCCACGTCGAGATTGTGCCGGAGCTTTATCTTATACCAGCCGGCGCGGTCGTGACGAAGGACCAGCCCCTCGAGCCCTTCGCCGATCACCCACTCGGTAAAAGTGTCTTCGATCGCGGCAAGGTCGTCGAGAACGCGATATTCGGCCCCGCAGATAAGCTTGCCGTGGCCAAACCATTCGTCAAGCAAAGAATACACATCTTCGGCCGAGGTAACAGGCTTGCCGTCGAGCTCGATAATATCGAAAACAGCGACCGAGAGCTTTTTCAGATCGGCCTCGGAAGTGGGGTTGCGCAGGATGGTGACGACGTGAAAGATGCGGTTGCGCTTGTCCTTATCGTGCGGAACGTAGATCTCGGCGCCGAGCAGGCAGGATTTTACGCCGGCCTTTTTTAGAAGCTTCTCTGCTTCCTCGTAAGCGGGAAGGTTGTAGCGGACGGTGCCGCCCGGGTTGATGCTTATCAGCCTCTCGCCGTCAAAGGCGAGGACGGCAAACTCGCCGTCGTATTTTTTCATACCGTAAAAGCCCTTGGCCTTCGGTATCTTGAAAAGGTCTTTGCCGGAGATGGGCCGCATCTGCCCGCTTAGACGACGCTTATACTCCTGCGTGCGGGCATAGAGCATCGGATCGTCGAGCGCGGCGACCGGGCCGATATGATAATCGCCCTTCTTTTTCGTGAACTTTTTACTGTCGAAGCTGAGATTCATAACTTATTTAGTTGACCGAGTTAGCCGAGTTAACCGAGTCGGCCGAGTTATTTCTTCTTCGTTTTGGTCTTTTTGGCTGCGGGTTTCTTTTTCGGAGCGGGTTGCTTTTTTTCCTCTTGAGCTTTGCGCCCTCGCTTACGCGCGGGCTTCTGCACTTTTTGCTCGCCTTCCGATTTTCCCGCTTTCACTCCTTCTTTTTTTGTACCCGTCGCCTCTGCTCCTTTACTCCCCTTCTCCTCTTCTTCCCCGCCTTCCTCCGGCTCGATAACTTTCGGTTTTTTCAGCTCGAGGTTCGAAAAATGGATCAAAAGGCAGTAGGAATCGCCCTTTACGCGCCCTTCAAGAAAAGCGTTGTAGGGCCGGCCGCCGCGATGGAGGATGATCGGCTCGTTTCCCTTTTCGCCGCCGCGCAGCAGCATCAGCGAATCGCGCTCGTCCAGGTCCTTCGCGATGTCGTACAGAAAGTCGAAAGTCAGCCCGTTAACATGGGCGAGCTGCTGCTTGTTGCCAAAAACGAACCGTTTGATCGCGTCTTTTTTCTTGATGAATTTGCCGCTCCAGCGGATGGGAACGTCGCTGTTTATATTCTGACGCTCTTTTTTGCGGGGCCGGCGCTCGCGAACGGTGCCGTCTGGTTTTGTGATGATCTCGAATTCGTCGACCCGGTGAATGATGCCTTCCTCGGTAACGTAAACGCGCATGACCTGGCTGAGAAACGAGCCGAACCGCTCGATGTCGATCTCGGGATCGGAATCGACCAGGGCATCGGCGAGATTGTCGAGATCCTCGTGCTCTTCGAGAAGCGCGGGCAGATCGTGGTCGATATCGGATTTAAGAATGCGCCGGGTGCCGACCAGCCGGTGTTTGGGGTCCGTATAGCGCACCTCGCGCTCGGGGCGCAGGCCTTCAAGCGCCACCACGGCGTCACGGCCTTTTACGTTGGAAATATTTATAGGCATCGCAATTTAGTCCAAAGTCTAAAATCCAATGTCCAAAGTCCGCGTCTTAAACGGTCCGACCTTGGAGGTTGGACTACATTAGATCGAAGTCGAGATCATCCACGCTGAGATCCTGATCTTCGGGTTCGTCGAGCGTCGCAGCCTGGCTCATCTTCAGGAACTCGAGCGCGGCCGGCACGCCGACGATCATAAAAATATTGTCATCGGCCTCGAGCAGGAAAGCCGCGTCGTACTGAACGCCGCCGCGATAGCTGAACGGAAACTGGTAGATATTGTCGCCCTCCAGCGCTTCTTTCAAATCCTTCAGATCGACGTCGCCGTCTTCGCCGCCCGGCTCGAGAACATAAACCGATTTAACTATCGTCGAAAGATACTCCTCGACGGTCGCGGATTTTAGCTTATTCACCTCGTTGAACGACGAGGGAACAGGTTCGATCTCCTTGCCGTTCTTATCGACCGGGGTAAGATCGCCGCGCTCGACCGAATCGCCGTCCTCGCTTATAGTGGCCAGCGCCGTTCCGCCGCGGTCGATAATTGTTTGGCCGTCGTCCGCGAGATAGCGCAGAAAGGCCGGGTTTCCGTGCTCGTCAAAAGCCTCGATCTCGACATCGCCGTAAAGCCGGCGGCGGTCGACCTTGTGGATCTTAACGGGAAACTCGACCTCGTCGAGGCTCAAAACCAGATCTCTTGCCATATGCTTCTATTTTGAAACTTTGAATTGAAAGAGGCAAGTGTTTTTGTTTGCCACGAATAGACGCAGACTGCACGAATAAAAAAATAAATTTTTTATTAGCGCCTTTCGCGCTTATTTCTTGAAATCTTTACAGGGAGTTATAGAATTGGAATCTATGAACATTACCGATATCAACGAGGCGCGGGAGCGGATTCAGCAATATGTAAAGCGGACGCCGCTCGAGTACAGCGAAAGCCTGAGCCGCCGGCTCGGCGTAAATACAAGCGTTAAGTATGAATTGTTTCAGAAGACGGGGGCGTTCAAGCCGCGCGGAGCGTTTAACAAGCTGCTTTCGATGACGGAAGAGGAGCGTGCCCGCGGTGTGGTCGCGGTCAGCGGCGGGAACCACGCTCAGGCGGTGGCTTACGCCTCGAACGTGCTTGGTGTCGACGCCATTATCCTGATGCCGGAGAACACGCCGCGGAATTACCTGGATGCAACACGCGGGTATGGTGCGCGCATAGATCTCAGGGCAAATATTGCCGAAGCCTTCGACGAGGTAAAGCGGTACGAGCGGCAAGGCCGCGTGTTCGTTCACCCGTTCGACGACCCGCTGGTGATCGCCGGCCAGGGCACGCTCGGGCTCGAGATACTCGATGATATGCCGGATGTGACAGACGTCGTTCTCAGCATCGGCGGCGGCGGCATGGCTGACGGCGTGGCGTTGGCGGTGAAATCGATAAAACCTGAGGTGCGCGTTTGGGGCGTGGAAACGGTCGGGGCGGACGCGATGTCGAAGGCGATAGCAGCCGGGCAGCCGGTCGAACTCCCGGCAATTACATCGATCGCGAAAACGCTGGGCGCACCCGCGGTTTCCGAAAGAACGCTCGCGCTCACGCTCGAATACCTGGAGAATGTAACGGTGGTGACAGACGCCGAGGCGGTGGAGGCGCTCGTTTTTATAATGGAACGGCTAAAGGTTTTGACCGAGCCGGCGGCGGCGTGCACGCTCGCGGCAGCTGAGAAATTGAAGAGCAATTTCGGCCCGGATACAAAGCTGCTTTTGATATTCTGCGGCGGGAACCAATCTGTTACGGACGTCTGCGGGTATTTGAGTTAAGGGAAAGAAACCACGGATGAACACGGATAAACACAGATGTAGAAATGATCTTGGATCTGTACTCATCTGCGTGCATCTCTGGCTCATTTTTATAATTTGTCTCTTATTCGCCGGCTGTTCGTCATATAAAAACACGGCGAAAGAGGACCTCGAGGCATTCAACCGCGAATCGCAGGCGGCAATGACGGCCGAGCTGGTGGAGGATTGGGGCACGGCCGCGGTCCATTACGAGGAAGCGCTGAAGATCGCGGAGAAGATGAAATGGGGCGTCGGCATCGCGGGCGCCAAACAAAAGCTCGGCGACATGTACGGGAGGAAAAGCAATATCCTTGCCGAAAAGTTTTATACCGAGGCAAAGGACGAATGCAAGCCTAACCCGCTGTGCGATCCGATCGACCCGTTTTACGATAAGCTGGTACTCTTTTATATCTACCAGGCGCACGATCCGAAAAAAGCGAAGATGTGATGGACGAAATGGCCAGGGAAAAGAAACGCCTGCGCGACGGCGGCGCGCTAAAAGACAAGTTTCGAGGGTATGCCGGAGATATGCAGATCGCGGGTTTCGAGAAAGAAGCGCAGCTTGTGATCGAATTTAGCAATCAAATGCCAGACTAAGTCCCAGGTCCAACGTCCAATGTCCAAAGTCTCAGTTTTCAGCTCTCAATTATTCTCACCGGTGTCGCAAAATTACAAGACTTTCCCGCCGCCACGTGCCAAAATCGTCTCCGTTATGAAAAAGATATTTTTACTTTCAACGTTGATCTTAGTGTTTGCTTCGGTCTCCTTATCGCAGGATTTCGGCGCGGAGGCGCAGCGGACGGAGATGAAGAAGCTCGATCTGATGGTCGGGAAATGGGAAGGCTCGGGTTGGATGCAGCGGGGGCCGAAACGTGAAGAATTCCGTGGCGGCGAGACGGTGCAGAAAAAACTGGACGGGTTGGCGCTTCTTGTCGAAGGAAGGTTTACGGACAGTGAAAATCCTCAGCAGGTAACTCACCAGACCCTGGCCGTGCTGGCCTTCGATACGAAGGAAAAAGGTTACAAGTTCAAAACCTATCTGCTTAACGGTTCAGGCGGCAACTTCGATCTGAAGCTAGTCGAGGGCGGCTGGCAATGGGGATTCGAATATCCGGGAATGGCGATGCGCTATACCGCTAAATACACGGCCGACACATGGTTTGAGATCGGCGAGTTTTCGCGCGACGGCGGGAAGACCTGGGTTAAGAATTTTGAGATGACGCTGAAGAGGGTGGGATAATATCAAAGGCGGAAACGCGACAGTAATGGAGCGTGCCGGCGATGAACCAGGTTCACGCTAGGCATGCTCGTTAACACTCCTGGTTTTGCTGCCTGTGTCGCAACGCGGGTCACTTGCTGATCCGGCAGAACATCTCCTTGAACGACTTGTCCCCTGGATTGTAATAGTGCCGGTCGCCGCCCCAGCCCAGAAAATTACGCGGGGTAACAACGAGCTCGACGATATCCGCGAGCGCGAATTTCCGCCATCCGAGCCGGGGATTTGAGGGACTCTTGCCCTCGATCTGAAAACCGCTCAACTGGTATGTGTCTTTAACACCGATGCCGCAGATATAAGGCTCGACGACGCGATGCTCTCCATGGTAATCGAATTCGATAATACGGCGATTTACTATCGCCTCGCAGATAACTTCCCTTTTTCGTTCTAACTCCTTGTCCATAGGAAAATCATACAGTCTAGAAGGACGGTATGAAACCCCGGGGCGTAGCCAGAATCGAATCACGCGCCTTTTAAGATAATTTTTTAAGCCATTCTATTAAATTTGTATAATCTTTGAAGGACATTCTATGTTTGATTTCCTCTCTAAAATTATTTGCGTCCCTTGAAAAATATGATGTTGTTACCAATAAACCGGCTGTCGCTCTGTCCTTTTCTACAGCCCCGAATAGTGCTCTAACTAATCCGACATTTACAGGTCTGTTTTTTGCAAATCTTTTACATTCTACGTAATAGAGATGTCTTCCAAGTGAATCCTCTGTTATAGCTAAAATATCGCGACCTCCATCCCTAGTTTCAGGTAACAGGTGAATTATCATTCCCTCCCGGTGAAGTAGCTCGGCTATTAACTCTTCAAACTTTCGTGGAGAAAGCGAATAAAGGCCTTCTGGTCGAAGATGCAACGACTCAATCAAATTGGACCATGTATTTTCCGACGCAAGAATAATATTTTTATCGGGATAAACAGCATGAGGTTCATTGTCGCTATAAATCAGATTTCGCCCCCGTTCCCACCACCGCTCAAACTCTTGCAAATAGAGACTCGTTTGTTCTTTATCTGGTCGATAAATAATTAAACGGTCAGGATTAGGCATCAATTCCATGCCCGGATTAAAGAAGGTCTTTTCGCCATCCAAAATAATCATGCTGTTTCCTACGACACTTACGATCCTTATTTCCCAGCGATTCTTAGTTATAAAAGGATAAAATGGGACATAAATTTCATAAGCTTTAGGGACGGGATTCCCAAAGCTTCCATTTATTACCGATCGTAGTCTAATCCCTGACAGGGCTGGCGCGCTGATAATATTCTCTAGAGTTTCTTCAAGGGGTCCGGGTAAGCCGCAGCTTAGAAAATCGATTGATCTTTGAGTGCGTTCTATGTATCTCGCGAACTCGATCTTGTCTATAAAAGGATTATCCTGCATATTTTCGACGAGGTTTTCGCAATCATTAGTTGCTACCGGTTTAAGGCTGATAAATCCGCGTTCCTATCAAACGAGTTACACTAACCTGCCGTGATCGATATCCTGCACCTTCCGGGCGAATGATCGGGGTGAGCGGCCCGATATCGACGTAAATTCATGCGCGAGATGTGCCTGGTCGGCAAACCCCGTTTCGGCGGCGCGGTCGGCCCAGTTTACGGAGCCGGTCTCAGCAAGCGCCACGGCAGCGGCGCGAAAACGGCGGGCCCGGGCGTACTGCTTCGGGGTAAGGCCCGCGCATTTTCTAAACCGGCGCTCGAATTGACGAACGCTCAGGCCCAGGCGCCCGGCCAGCTCGGATATGCGTATTTCGCCGCCGCTTTGTTCGATAAGATATACGGCTGTGAGAACCTTGGGGTCGACATCGCCAGGCCCTATATACATTTCGGCGAGGCGCTCCGAGAATATCCGGGCTGCATCTTCAAGGTCCCGGCAGTCACGAAAATCGTCGAGAAGGGCGATGTCGACGATCCCGAATTCGGCATCGTTCTCATTACAGATATGTTTTTCGATCGCACCGGGATCGGTACCGAGAATCCGAGCGCACGCCGCGGGATTTAACCTCGCCCCCCAGAAAAAGTCTCCGCCGAAAACCGGGTAGATCTGTGAGCGAGTATGGAGCTCGTTTACCGAAAAACCGGAAATACCTAAATTTTTATTACGTCGAAATACGAGCGAAATGCAGCCGTCCGGAAAGATCTCATGCGGGATCGGAGCCGGGCTATCGCTTTGAGCGGTAAACTCCCAGAAGGAGAAGACAAGATGAGCGACCGCGGGCGCGGGCGCGCACTCGCGGTAAAAAAGAACGGGTTTAGGGCTTGATGGGCTGCTGCTCGTCATTTACTACGGGTTTAGAACTGAAATTTATATCGTACCAGGCGGCAGTCCGTGATACGTACTCTCGAACCCAGGCGTATCTTTCACCCAGGTAATCGCGACGCTTGGTATCGACACCGATCGAATCTATCCCCATATTATGGCACAGGTACACGGTGCGCGGCAGGTGATAGTCCTGCGTGAAAACGATCGCTTTTTCGACCTGAAATACGTACCGCGCACGAAAGCACGAATCGTATGTCCGTAAACCTAATTCATCGACCGTTATGTCTGCTTCGTTTACCCCTAGATCGATCGCGAGCTTTTTCATCACCGCGGGCTCCGCGCCGCCGCCGCTCATCAGGAGTTTTTTGACTTTCCCGGCCTTATAAATCTCGACGGCTGTATACACGCGGTCGTAAAGCGTGTTTGACGGGGCGCCGTCTTCGCCAACGCGGGCGCCGAGGACGATGCCGACGGCGTAGTCGTCAGGAACGGTTTCGGCCGCCCGGTAAAGGCGGTCTTTCGAATACGACACGACGCGGAGATTGATCAGCAGAATAGCGGTGATCCCGGTTACGGCGGGAATAAGCAGTATGATAAGGAAACGCTTCATTAGATTGTTGTAGCGCCGGCATCTGCCGATCCTGCACTATCGCGTGGCGGCAGGATGCCGGTACCACGCCAAGATGGCGGCGCTACGAAACTTGAATCCTGATATTTCGCCGGTCGAGCTCGGCGACGAATTTTTCGGGGCCTATGGCTTTTTCCTGCGGCGTCGCTCCTCTAACCAGCACGTCGCCCGCCGCCATCATCTGCGCGATTATCGAGGCGGGAAAGGCAGTGGTCCGCATCATTGCGGAGAGGCCGGTCTGCTCGTCCAATTTATCGACGATGTCGTACCGCAATGTTTTTTTGGCGCCGTCTTTCGTGCCTGCGAAGTCGAGCCGGACCAGCACATAATCGGGCCCGTCCGCCGGGAGGTGTTTTTGCAGAAGCTGGCCGAACACGCGGCGAGGCTTTATATCGACTCCGTCGACGTCGACCGACTCGCTCGAGCAAAGGCCGAGATCGATCATCGCTTTGAATTTTTCGCAGTGGCCCGCGTAACGGATGGTCTTGTAATCGAGCTCGCGGATCCTGCCCAGGAACGAATCCGGCAAGGTCGAGGTGCCGCCTGAGGTCTGAAACGCCTCGAGAGGCGGAAAGCCCTCGAATGAGAGGCCCTCGATCTCGGTCATCGATTCGACCGTTTTTATCTCGCCCCCGCGGATAACGCGGGCGACCTCGATATACTCGTTGATCAACCCTTCCACGGAGAAAACGAGCTGGTAATCGAGCGGCGGCTGCGGGTCCTGCGGCAAGCCGCCGACGCGGATGTGAATCTCATCGATCCGGTCGAACTCGCGCGCTCCGTGCATCGCAAGCACCGAGACCATTCCGGGCGCGAGCCCGCAATCCGGAATAATGCTGATGCCGGCAGCGCGGGCTTGTTCGTCCAACGCGAGCTGCTCGTCGACGATATAGTTGTTGCCGCCGAGATCGCAGAAATTGGCCCCGGTTTCGATAGCGGCTTTTGAAAGATCTACGTTATACCAATAGTTAACGCACGAGATAACCGAATCATGGCCGCGAAAAAGATCGACCATGGCCGCGTAGTCGGATGCGTCCGCGCGGACGGCGGTGATTTTGGCAGTGCCGACGCTGTCGCGAACGGCTTCGGCCTTCGCGAGATCGAAATCGGCAATTGTTATAGCCTCTACCCGGGGTGAATTGTGCGTTAAATCATAAACGGCGCCGTGGCCCATGCGGCCGGCGCCCAGGACGAGAATTTTCATAATTGATGTTTTTAGAATTCAGAACTCAGAATCCAGAAGCCAGTAGCTAATTGCTTTTCTACTGAATTCTGGATTCTGAGTTCTGAATTCTTTCAGCTTACCATTCGTCAAATTCATCCGGCTTCTGCGCTGCGATGGTGCTGCCGGCGTATTCCCAGACCTTTTTCTTCCACACGCGGATCGAATCGGTGAGGTGAAGAGCGGCTTGCGGGTGCGCCGCGTTGCGCTCAAGCCGGATCACCTGCGCGGTTACGGTAACTTCTTCCTCGGGATTTTCGGTAACGGTGAGGTAAACTTTGCTGCCGACGAGCGGCAATTCGCGAGGCAGGTAGACCAGTGTCCCCTGCGGGCCGATGTTTTCGGTCAGCCCGTCCTGGACGACCTCTTTGCCAGCTTCATTCTTCCAACGAACTCGTATGGGAAAAGATACAACATAGCGCTCCCCCGACCGCCGTTCCTGCATAAGAATAACCCCCCAATGTTTCGAAAATCTTGTGTTTGACGAGGGACAAAATATGGGAATTTTTGCCCGCTTAATTCTACCAAAAATGGGCCTCTTTCCAGCACATTGGGATCCTAAGCTTAGAATTCCACGTGGACAAGTTGTCGCG
>JADMIO010817099.1_pt1 | contig 98781 bp, 83 predicted proteins | sample 8958161 | NCBI WGS metagenome assembly JADMIO01 (sample SAMN16585339, study PRJNA669376) | soil metagenome | isolation source: Crop rotation soil | place: USA: Cullars Rotation, Alabama | collected 2011
CCGCGACAACTTGTCCACGTGGAATTCTAAGCTTAGGATCCCAATGTGCTGGAAAGGCATCCCCGTTTTAAAAGGCCTTATACCGAATGTGTTTATCAACCCATGCTGGAACTGCTTGCTTATTTAAGGGCCAATGGATTTAAAACATTTATTGTTTCGGGTGGTGGCATCGAATTCATGCGGGCGTTTGCAGAACAGGTCTATGGCATTCCACCCGAGCAGGTAGTAGGCAGCAGCGGCAAGCTTAAATATGAGGTGCGCAACGGTGTGCCGGTACTGGTAAAACAGCCCGCAATAAATTTTGTAGATGATAAGGAAGGAAAACCCGTAGGCATTCAAATGAATATTGGCAGGCGACCTGTTGCAGCATTCGGTAATTCAGACGGTGATTTTCAAATGCTCGAATGGACAACCAGCGGTAACGGCCCCCGGTTTGGTTTGATCGTTCACCACGATGATGAAGTACGTGAATGGGCCTACGACCGCAATTCGCCTATAGGAAAACTGTATCGTGGACTTAATGAAGCATCAAAAAGAGGATGGATAGTAGTAAGTATGAAGAACGACTGGAAGAAAATATTTCCCGCCGATTAGAAGCTGTCAAAAAAATTTATTACCAAAATATCATGGCTAAAACCGCATTCAATTCTTTTTTGTTTTAACCCCGGCATTTGTTTATCGGTTGGTGTCCTCACCAACCGAAATCAATGAATGTCAGGTGAGGACACCTGCCATTAAAATCAAAATAACTCTGCAAAGGTTCAAGAGACTCACACCGCAATAAGAAAAAGCCTTTATTTTCAGGACAAGACAACCGGAATAAAAAAGCCCGGGTATTATCCCGGGCTACCCAATGAGAACCTTTACTATCAAAAAACAAACAATAATGCTATCTTAAAAAACATGCCAGCGGGCAACAAAAGGCCCGGATAGAAATCCAGGCGGTTACACTAAATCTAATATTCTATGAAAAACCTGTAACAAGAACATTAAATCCCGGCTTTTATTGTACCGTGACTCTGCAAAGCGGATGATTAATTGGAAGCAAATGGTATGATTTTTTAAGTAAAAAGAGAAGCAGTTAAGGTAAACATCCAAAAAAGCCGCCATGTAATGTGGCGGCTTTTTATTGAATAACAGGCATGATTTTTTAGAAAAAAATTGCAGGAGTTTCTCACCCCTAAAGCTCCAAACACAAGGCCCCGGCGAAAGCTGGGGCTTTTTGCATATGCTGCAGAAAAGGATCTTAATAAGCAGGCAAAGTATTTGAAATACTTGCAGGCGTTTGCATTATCTTGTTTGTGGATATTTTTTATATGCAACCGTTTGACAACATTTCGCAATCGACACAATTCTATCATTTAATAATGTAAAGAATGACAACTATGAAAGATAGAGTAACCCTTGTTACCGGAGCTGCGTCGGGCTTAGGATTTGCGACTGCCAAAGCATTTGCGGAAGCAGGAGCATCAGTAGTTTTATCTGATTGGGATGAGAAAGCAGTAAATGCCGCAGCACAGGTATTAGCAGACAAAGGCTACCCAACACTGGCTGTTGTTTGCGATGTGTCTGATGATAGACAGGTTGAGGCTATGATTGAGAAAACAGTAGCAACTTTTGGTCGTTTGGATGCGGCCTACAACAATGCAGGAGTGCAAAATGCCCTTGCAGATGCAGCGGACCAGACACGGGAAGATTTCGACAGAGTAATTGGCATAAATCTTCGTGGGATATGGAGTTGTATGAAGTATGAACTGCAACAAATGCGTAAACAGGGAAGCGGAGCTATCGTTAACTGCTCATCCATTGGCGGCATTTTAGGTGGTGCTCAAAGAGGGACTTATCACGCTGCGAAACACGGTGTTATTGGATTAACTAAAAGTGCAGCGTTGGAATATGCGTCAAGAGGCATTCGTATCAATACCATTTGTCCCGGACTTATTCATACTGCAATGGCGGACCAATTGATTGCAGATGGACAGGGGGAAGCCATTGATGCCATGTTGAAACAAGTGCCTGTCGGTCGTTTGGGTCGTGCGGAGGAAATTGCGAACGCTGTTCTTTTTCTTTGTAGTGATGCTGCAAGTTTAATAGTTGGACACACGCTTGTAGTAGATGGTGGATATAGCATACAGTAAAAAATTTATTTACAGAACGTCAATGGAAATTCCTTTATTAAATTTCTAATTTATGTAAGATGAAGAAACAAAGAAGATTTACCATCGTCATAGTATTCGTTCTTCAGGTATTACTGGCTCCGCTTTTCGTTTGCTGCCAGGCAAATAGTGAAATGGATAGAACCTGGGCAACTTACAAAGCCGATGCTAACAGCTCAAACTATTCTCCCCTAAACCAAATAACCACTTCTAATGTAAGCCAGTTACAGCTGGCCTGGACTTTTAATATACATGATAAACCGGCCGGCTCGCAACCAGGGAAAAGTGAATGCAATCCTATTATAGTAGATGGTGTATTGTATGCCACTTCGGCTAACCAATGGGCCTACGCTGTAGATGCAGCAACAGGAAAAGAAGTTTGGTCATTCGACCCGTTAGATGGCAAACAAGGCGGTGAAGTAAACAGAGGTTTAACCTATTGGGAAAACGGAGATGACAAGCGAATATTAATGTCTGCCAATAATTTTCTTTTTGCACTCAATGCAAAAACCGGAAAACCTATTTCAACTTTTGGAGAAAACGGCAAAGTTGATTTGAAGATCGGTTTGAGAGATGCTGGTAAAGACTTTTTTGTTTCTTCAACATCGCCGGGTATTATCTATAAAAATCTAATTATTATGGGTTGCCGTGTTCCGGACACTTACGGTGCACAGCCTGGTTTTATCAGGGCTTATGACTGCACAACAGGAAAATTAGTTTGGACATTCCATACAGTTCCATATCCCGGCGAACCTGGTTATGAAACATGGCCTCCCGACGCTTATAAGATTGTTGGAGGCGTAAACAATTGGGCAGGTATGAGCATCGACAGCAAACGGGGTATGGTATTCCTTGGGTTGGGGTCGCCGTCTTACGATTTCTACGGCAAAGACCGAAAAGGTTCTAACCTGTATGGCAATTGTGTGTTAGCATTGGACGCAGCAACAGGAAAACACATCTGGCATTTTCAGACCGTGCATCATGATATGTGGGATTACGATATACCTGCTCCACCAACTTTAGTAACTATCAATAACAATGGAAAAAAAGTTGATGCTGTAGCCCAAATTACGAAACAAGGATTTGTATTTATATTCAATAGAGAAACTGGTGAATCATTATTTCCGATTGAAGAAAGAAAGGTTCCCGCATCTAATTTACCTGGTGAAGAAGCATCACTAACTCAGCCTTTCCCATTAAAACCAAAGCCTTTTGCAAGACAATTTATAACAGAAGCAGACATTACTAATTATTCGCCGGCCGACCATGATTCTTTGTTGAAAAAATTCAGGTCAATGCGATACGAAGGACTTTACACACCGCCTGATTTAAAAGGAACATTACAGTTGCCGGGAACCCGTGGCGGTGGAGAATGGGGCGGCGCAGCTTTCGACCCTGCAACAAATATGTTCTATATAAAATCGAATGATGCACCTGACATAATAACTATTGTAAGAGGTACAAGCCAGGCATCAACAGAACATGTAACAGCTACCAGTCAATTAGAAACAGTTGACAGACATGCCAGGCCCGACCAGTTCGTAAATAGCACAGGTTACAAAACATGGAAAGATCCAAGTGGTAATCCAGCTATCACACCACCGTGGGGAACATTAAATGCCCTCGATTTAGCAACAGGAGAATATAAGTGGCAAATTCCTTTGGGCAATGATAGTTTAAGACAACAAACAAGTAAACCTGAAACAGGCCAGGAAGGAAAGGCCGGTCCTATCGTAACAGCAGGCGGTGTAATCTTTATTAGTGGAACTGATGATAGAAAGTTGCGGGCTTTAGATAAGGCAACAGGAAAGCTACTTTGGCAAACCTCTTTACCTGCAATTGCAAATGCAACCGCATGTACGTACCATGTAAACGGAAAACAGTATGTCGCTTTATCGGTAGGCGGCACTCCTGAAAATCCGTCCGGTTTTATTATAGCTTTTGCATTGCCATAATTCGTAAAAAACTATCAACAGGTTCGCATCGGCGAAGAAATCCCTGCAGCTAAAGAGAAAACAAAATAAATATGACAATAAAAACTTTTTTACCGCTGATAATTATCATCAACATGATATTAGGTTTCAGTAACAACAGTTTTGCGCAGGATAAAAACTTAGTGGTAAGGATAGCGAAGCTGCAAATAGATTCAGCGCAATTAGAAAGCTATAAGGCAGCCCTTAAAGAGCATGCAGAAACTGCAGTACGGGTTGAGCCGGGAGTAATAACGTTATACGCTGTGTACGAAAAAAATAATCCCACCCATGTAACAGTTTTTGAAATATATGCTAACACAGAGGCTTACCAATCTCATCTAAAAGCACCTCACTTTTTAAAGTACAAAACAAGTACAAAAGAAATGGTCAAATCTCTTGAACTAATAGAAACAGTTCCAATTGCACTTGAAGGAAAATCCAAAATCCCAAACTGATTTTGATTTATCGGCTGGTGTCCGCACCAGCCGAAAGAAGATTGATATTGATGCGGTCGAAAAGGACTCCAACCGCAAATGAACGGAGACATTGTGGCACATTAAAAATGCCGTGCCTTCTATGAGAGGCACGGCAGTGAAACCAACAAAAGGGTTAAGGCCTAAAAAGTTGCACGCTTTTCTTCGTGTCTTCTTTCCTTGTTACCAGAAATATTGTAAACAGCGGATTCGCTGGAGGCGTTCTGCAGTTCGTTTTTTAGCTGCCGTATTTTCATCCTTATTGATTTAAGAACTCTAAATACAGCACCGGAGCTTAACTCCTCCCGGTATTTTTTTTCTAAAAGGCTTATTTCTTCCTCGATCTGTATCTTATTAGAAAATAACGATTGCATTCCAGCGATTTTGAAAATTATGCAATGCGTGTGTGTTCTGAATAAAGGGTTTGAAAGGGCAATAAAATTATTAAAAAATGGCATTGAAATCCAATTTTTTTTTATACTAACCCGGTCATTTTTTGTCACCCGGCTCTTCCTCCCGGTCTTCCCATTCCTACGAGATACAGTAGAAAAAATCACAAAAAAGCCCCGGTTTTCACCAGGGCATAGCAACCGTAATTGCTGTTTAGGGGCTAACGGAAATTTGGTTTCAAAATTCCGTTTCCCATATTTTTCTATAAAAAATCATGCCGTTAATCCCATAAAAGCCTGTTCAATCTATGGGATAATCAAATTACAAAAACATTATACCGGTAAACCAATTCCGTGGTACACGCTTATTTCCTGCCTGGGACATAGTGAAAAGTGCCGCTGAATGTTTTCATATTTCTTTCTGAAAACGTGGCATAATTTTTAGGAATGTTTATCGCCTGCATAAATGGGCAATTAAAATTCTTAACAAAAAACAAAATGAAAACAAGAATCACAGCATTAGCAATTGCATTAACTGTCATGTTTATTGCATGTACAAAGGACGATAACAACAGTAACGGCACTATTACGACAACAACCGTCAACAGCACAGTTACAACAGGAACATGGAGAGTAACAAATTTTTCAGAAGATGGTACAGATGAAACCGCTCATTTCAATGGATATGCATTCACATTTGCAGCAGGTGGTGTATTAACGGCTTCCAACGGAATAAGTAATGTTGCAGGTACCTGGAACACCGGTACCGATGACTCAAAAGTTAAATTTGTGATCGTTATTTTATCCCCTTCCGGCTTTGAAGATCTTAGCGAAGACTGGCAGGTAATAGAACGGACAGATACCCGTATCAAACTGCAACATATAAGCGGCGGAAATGGTGGAACGGATCTGCTTACGTTCGAAAGAAATTGATCTTCATATTGAGCACAAATAACGGCTACTGTTTGCATTGCATACACGAGCCGTTTTTTCGTACCCTCTAACAAACCATCTGCAGATTGATGCGGTTTTTTTGATGGCATTTGCCCTCACCGCAATAATTAAAGAGGGCATTCTTTATTGGCACATTTTTAAGTACCTGTTTAACCGCTTGTGTGTACAAATCCAGGCAGGTTTTAGATCATAAGAAAGAAGCTTCTCATTTCTATGAGGAGCTTTTACAGGACATACAGGTAAATTACATATCCTAATGTAATGACCGCAAGTGCAATTACTACTCTCCTGAAAAACTTGGTATCCCGTTCCTTAAATTCCATGGGTTAGGTAAAATTAATCGACTGAAAGTGATTAAATTTTTGCCCGAATATTCCCGAAAATATGTGGTTTCTTTGAAACTAAATTGCCAAACCATGAATCTGCATAGCCAAAGCACCGGAAATTTTTTTCCTTCAGGATATCTTCCAGTTTCTATGGTGAATGCGCCCGGAGATTTTGGAAGTAATAAAAAAAACAAAGAATTATCCACCTCTCAAAGTGCCATCAGGCAACCCAAAGAAATCCATATTGTTCTGGCAGATGACGATGAAGACGACAGGGATCTGTTTGCCGACGCAATGGCAGAAATAGAATTGAAAGTAAAACTTGAATTTGCGGAAGATGGCAGGTCTTTACTCGAAAAACTTCATCACAGCAGATCACTTCCGGATATGATATTTCTTGATTTGAATATGCCTGATAAAAGTGGCAGGGAATGCCTTGATGAAATAAGGAGATCAGATAAGCTTAAAAAAATTCCGGTTATTATTTATTCTACCTCTTCATCACCGAAGGACATTCATGAAACATTTGAAAAAGGAGCAAACCTGTATATACGCAAGCCTTCTTCTTATAAAGACCTGCTTAGTTTGGCGCAAAAGGTTTTATTGATAAACTGGGATAATCATAAGCCAATGTCTTCGCGGAGCAATTATGTATTTTCCGTCAAAGCCTAATTTTAATGTATGCCGTCAGCAAATGAAAATTCAAAACATACAGCGGCTGTTGCAGGCAATAGATTACAATTAAAATACCTGCCTGCATATGCGTTTTTTCTTCTTGAAAACAAACTCGAAGAATATGCAAAGGAGCAGGTAAGATATTCACGGGAAGAAAAGGTACCGTTGCTTAAATTTTTTGAACACCTCCCCGAAACTGAATTACAGGCGCTGGCAATAAATTCCACACGTGAGTTTCTCACGGTGCTTTCCGAAAACAAAGGCAAAGAATTTATTGAAAGATCTTCCAGTGATTATGTCAGGAACAGGCTGCCATCCATTAACCGGGAACAGGTTGTAGCCCAGGATATTACCGTTATCTCTTTTGTAAGACGAAAAGCACTCAGGCAGTTCCTGCCTTTTTATACCAAGGACCTTTCTCTTTTTGCGAATGTAATGGAAGACGTTGATCGTTTTATAGCGGAAAGTGAGGCAGAATCTTTTAATACTTACCTCGAAATTCAACAGGAGAAGATCAGCCAGATAAATAAAGAGCTTGAACAACGGCAGGAGGAATTGCTGGAGGCCCAAGAGCTTGCAGATATGGGAAGTTTTTTTTGGGATATGAAAGACGGCAAATCTTTATACACACCTGGGGTATTGAAAATTTTTGAGATGGAACGCACCAGCACACTCGATTCGTTTATGGAAAATGTACATGAAGAAGACCGCCCCAAATTAAAGTCGGCTTTGGATAAGGCATTCACAGAAGATGGTCTTTATGAGTGCGAATACAGGTTTGTAAAAAATGGCAAACAAAAGAAAATCTGGTCCCGTGGGCGGGTTAGTTTTCATGAGAACGCACCTGTAGCCATGAAAGGTACCCTGATGGATGTTACTGATAAAAACAGCCTCGTCGAAAAGCTTCAATTAAGCGAAAAATTAAATAAGCAGGCGCAGGCTATTACACATATAGGCAATTGGTCATGGGAGATAGCAAGTAACAAAGTAACCTGGTCAGATGAGATGTACCGCATCTATGGACTGGAGCCTCAATCGGAAGAAATAAATTTTGAAAGGTTTGCATCTCTTATCCATCCCGATGATCGGGAAAATAGAATGACGGAAATACAGGAGTCATTACAAAGTAAGCATGCAAAGGATTATTTAATGCGGATAGTAAATCCCGATGGAGCTATCAAAGTTTTGCAGGGTAAGGGTGAAGTGGTCCTTGATAAAAATAATAACGTAACGCAGTTAGTAGGCACCTGCCAGGATATTACTGCCCAGCATAATTTAAATAAGATAATAAAAGAAAAAGAAGAGTACCTGCAGCAGCTTATTAATAATGCACCCGATGCTGTTATTGTGATTGATGAAAAAGGGCTTATTGCTTTATGGAACCCAAAGACTGAAGAAATATTTGGATGGAAAGAGGAAGAGGTATTGGGTGCTGCCTTGAGCGACACAATTATACCACCTCAATACCGCGAAGCACATAAAAATGGAATGAAGCGCCTCCTGGAAACCGGCGTAAGTCACATTTTGAATAAAAGCATTGAAATAACTGCCCTGCACAGGAAGGGAAAAGAATTTGATGTGTCGCTTACTATCTCCCGTTCCATACAGCAGGGGCAATCTTTATTTATTGCATTCGTAAGAGATATTTCGAAAGAAAAAGAAACTAAATCTGAGTTGCAAAAAAAGACATTACAGCTTGAACGCTTAAATAACTCGCTGGAATTTAAAAACAGTGAGCTGGAAAGGATCAATAAGGAGCTGGAATCATTTAACTATATCGCCAGCCACGATCTGCAGGAACCCTTACGTAAGATCCAGATTTTTACCAACCGTGTACTGGAAAATGAAAAAAAGACATTACCCCCATCATCAATTGATTCCTTGAATAAGGTAATAACATCTTCGGTGCGTATGCAAACATTGATAGAAGACCTTCTTATGTTTTCGCAAACAGTTGCAAACGATACGATCTTCGAAGTAACCGATTTGAATAGTATTCTTGAAGATGTTAAGAGTATCCTTGCCACTTCCATTGAAGAAAAAAAAGTTGTCATTCATTCATCGAAGCTTCCGATGATAAGAGTTATCCCTTTCCAGATCCAGCAGCTATTTTTAAACCTGGTAAGTAATGCCATCAAATATTCAAAAGAAGGGTCTGTTCCCATTATTGATATTTCTTCGGATTTTGTAAAGGGAGAAAAGATCAATGGAGAAGAAAAACAGCACCAGGACCAGCAAGCACCGGTTCAAAAAGTAGAGAAGTTTGAGGCCCAGCCTTTCTTTTTACCAAACCGGTTTGAGCTTACAGTTACTTCATGTTCTCCCGGGGTAAAACATTATCATGAAAATGATATACTTATAAGATCCTTTCCCCGCTCCGTATTTCGCCCGCCGTCCGCCTGACGGTTCGTGATGCCATCTTCCCAACGGGATCATCATTTTTTTTGTTATCACATTCAGCAATATGCATAGCCTGGTAATTATTACCGCTGAGCATTATGGCTACACTATAAATACCATTTTATTTATTTATGAAACCTGTTTTAATCCTTGGCATCGCAGCCACTGTTTTATTTGCTTCCTGCAAAAAAGAAAAAGAAATAATCCCGGAACCACCTTCCCCTCCTGTAGTAAAATCAGATATATCTGTAGAGATCGATCACATTGCAGGCCCGACAGATCTGTATCTGAACACGGGAACCTGCACAAATACACTTGGCGAAACGTTCATGGTTACCAAGTTGAAATACTATCTCAGCAATTTTAAATTCACTAACGTGGATGGTACTGTTTATGCCGTACCAAAAGACAGCTGTTATTTTCTGATAGATGAAAGCATTCCGGCGTCGCTCAAATCTTTTATGAGGGTGCCCATAGGTGAGTATAAAGCCGTCAGCTTTATCGTTGGAGTGGACAGTTTAAAAAATACAGCGCCCATAAGTGAACGTACTGGCGTACTTGATCCTGCAGGCCCTGCTGCTGATATGTATTGGGGCTGGAACAGCGGTTATGTATTCTTCAAATTGGAAGGAACATCGCCTGTAATAAGTGGAATGGGTAATGTTTTTAGTTATCATGTAGGCGGCTTTGGCGGCTATAGCTCTCCCTCTCCCAATAATATCAAAACGATCACATTAGACTTAACTACATACGGAACCCCAAAGGTGCAAACCGGGAAAAGCCCAAATGTTCATTTGTTGCTGGACATATTTAAAGCCTTACACGGCAGTACCAATATAAGTTTTGCAACAACAGCAATGATACACATGCCCGATGGAGGCATCCCCATAGCAAATAATTATGTAAACATGTTTGAACACGCCCATACAGAAAATTAGAATGCAACGGAAACACTGGATAGCTGTACTTCTTTTTCTTGCAGGTATATATGCCTGCAGTAAAGAGGGTAATGAGGTTACGGAAACATTTACCGGTTTTCAAAAGCCGGCAAATTTTCCGGAGCCTTCCTATCATTTTGCAACGAATACTGTTACTAAAGAAGGGTTTGAGCTGGGCCGCAAATTATTTTACGATCCGCTGCTTTCTGCTGATAATACCATCAGTTGCGGCAGTTGCCATATTCAAACATCTGCCTTTACACATCATGGCCACCCGGTAAGCCACGGGATATTCAACAGGATGGGCACGAGGAATTCACCACCTATTATGAACCTTGCGTGGGGCAATAGTTTTATGTGGGATGGTGGCATTTTCGATCTTGACCTGCAGGCTATTGCACCCATCACGAACCCTATAGAGATGGATGAAACTATGTCCAATGTTTTAAACAAACTCCGCAATTCATCTGTGTATCCTGCCCTGTTTAAAAAAGCCTATGGCACCGATGAAATAACAACCAGCAATTTTCTAAGATCGTTATCACAGTTTATGGTGATGTGTGTAAGCAGTAACAGTAAATACGACAGTGTAATGAGAAATGAAGGTGGCAAAAGGTTTGCACCAGATGAAGAGGAAGGTTATGCTATATATAAACAAAAATGCAGCAGTTGTCATACTGAGCCTTTGCTTACAGATAATTCGTTTAGAAATAATGGTATCGGTATAACCAGTGCTGATGACCAGGGCCGCTATTTAATAACACAGAATGCAGAGGATAAATATAAGTTTAAAGTGCCCAGCCTTAGAAACTTAAGCTATACAGCTCCCTATATGCACGATGGAAGATTTTTTACATTGGAAGGTGTACTTGATCATTATAGTGGCCAGGTACAAAGCACGCCAAACCTCGATCCGATCCTGCAGCAAAACCCGCAATTGGGTATACCAATGACTGCTGATGAGAAAGTGAAGATCATAGCCTTTCTGCACACATTAAATGATAAATCGTTTTTGTTAGATGAGCGTTTTTCAGAACAATAAATCTTCACTGTAAATCAATTATTATAATAACCTTTTAATCTTTTCAACTTTTAAAGTAAATATCATGATCAGATCTTCATTACTAACTCTTGCAGTATTCGGTTCAGTTTGCTGCTTTGCACAAAACGTAGGCATAGGCACTGAGACACCAGCCGAAAAATTGGATGTGAACGGAAATATGAATGTATCGGGACAATTTAAAGTAAACGGAAATGCCGGTACTGCAAACCAGGTTCTTTTAAAAGATGGAAACAACAATCCTGTTTGGGGAAACTTGTCAGCGTCATATAAAAACATCGCCGTGTTTGATTGTTACAATGTCACAGCTTCAATTGGAGCAAACAATTGTAACGATAGCTGGCTGGTACCCGATACTGTAACCAGCATTATAGTTGAATGCTGGGGCGGGGGCGGAGGCGGTTCTACACTTACAGGTGGTGCTGGTGGTGGATATGCAACAACCAGGTTCGATGTTACACCCGGAACAACGCTGAATTTTACTATTGGAGCCTATGGAAATTTTGGAAATATTGCTGTCCAGGGAGGCAATACTTTAATTAACATTGGCGGGAAATTTATACAGGCTAATGGTGGAGCTGGCGGTATAGCCGGTGATCCTCTTATATCAAGCCCTAATTCCTTTTCAAGGCCTTTGGGTGGCGGCTTTAATGGAACCCCGCCCAATTTCTTTGGCATGAATGGCTCACCCGGAGGCACTTCTATACTCAAATTTGAAGCAGTCAGCCACACAGAATATGGCAAGGTCGTTTACTATGGTAATGGTGGCGATGCGGCAGGCACTTTTAATACAGGTGGCAAAGGGGGTTATAAGTATAGCAGTGTTACCTATACCCAGGTATTTTCAGGATCAACCCTGGCAAGTCTTCAGGGAGCCGGTGGTGCATCTGACGCAACTACTGGCCAGGCAGGCCGCGGAGGACGATTAGTCATTCACTATTAGTTTGACTTGTGTTTATGAGGCAATTCAGTCACTTGTATGCTGATAAAGCAACCTCATTCTAATTAATATCGTTATTAGAAAAAATAAGGTTGAGTTACTTCATAAATTTGCAGCAATAAAATCTCCTTTAAACAGCAATAGCATTGCGGATATTTTCTACCATATTACTTCTTACAAGCATCTTTTTACAAACCTTTAGTTCGTTTATAATCCAGGCAAATTACCTGCTCAACAAAAATTATATAACGCAGGTTCTTTGTATAAATAAGGATAAGCCAAAAATGCATTGTAATGGCAAGTGCTATCTTGCAAAAAAGTTAAAGGAGGAAGAAAAGAAGGAAAAGCAGGCACCGGTTTCAAAAATAGAAAAGTTTGAAACACAGTTTTTTTTCTTACCTAATTCTATCGACCTGATCAGATTCCAATTCTCTGCCAGGCTGGAATATTATGATATCAACGCCAACCTTGCAGAAACCCTTCCCCGGTCTGTATTTCGGCCGCCACTGGCTTAATGGCCTTTTCAATTTTTTAATGGCAGGAGGATTTCCTGCTGTACTATCCAATTATTTCATTTAATACTCAAATTAGCAATGAATAAGTCATTGTACTTAACAGCATTTTTATTTATAATTCTCACGCACTCATTTGCGCAAACACCCGTAAAGGGAAAAGTACTTGATGCATCAACTAATCAACCTGTACAAGGTGTTACAGTATCTGTCAAGGGAAATCAAATAAATACCGTAACAGATAAGTACGGAAGCTTTAGTTTAAACACCCATTCTATAGGAGATAGTGTTCATTTTACTTCTATCGGCTACGAGCCGAAAAATATTTTGGCGACATCTAAAGAAATGTTTGTCTTGTTAACTCCATCCTTTGCTAATCTCAACGAGATTATTATTTCCGGCAACAGGGAAATACAACGACGCACAGAAGTGCCGGTTGCGATCAATGTTATTTCAAAAGCAACGATAAACGAAACAAAGGCAACAAGACTCGATATGCTTGTTAATAAAGCACCTGGAGTATTTATGGTTGATCTTGGGAATGAACAGCATAGTATGTCCATTCGCCAGCCAATGGGATATAGCAATCTTTTCCTGTACCTGGAAGATGGTATTCCCATCAGAACCGTTGGTGATTTCAATCATAATGCATTAATAGAGATCAATCAGGCATCGCTTGAAAGAATTGAAGTTATCAAAGGCCCTGCATCCTCATTGTATGGAAGCGAAGCTGTAGGAGGCGCCATTAATTTTATTACACAGGCACCATCACCATTTCTTTCAGGAAAAATTCAGGCGGAGGCAGGAAGCAGGGGATATAAACGCACCGATTTCAACGTAAGCAATACGTATAAAAAATTAGGCATTTACCTGGGGGGATACTATGCCAACCAAAATCAGCCGGATGATCAGCACAACGATTTTAATAAAACGGCATTAACGTTAAGAGCAGATTATGCTTTCAACGATAAACTGAAACTTTCAACGGTTGCTGATTATATAAACTATAAGACCGATCAGAAGGGCGGGCTTGACAGCGCTCATTTTTATGATAAGAGTTACAACAGCTTTTACAGGTTTACTTATAGAAAAGTGGATGCCTTTCGCTTAAGAAGCACTTTATCAAAAGACTGGAACGAAAGGAATAAAACAAGCTTCACTGTCTTTTACCGTAATTCAACCATTGGGCAAAACCCTTTCTATTATATCGCCAATATCTCCGGTAATCCATCGAAGGCAAAGGGACAGGTGAATGAAGATGCGTTTAAAAGTTATGGCACTGTACTGCAGCACACTTCAAAAATAAAATCGATCAATGCCAAAATTATTTCAGGCATTAGTGTTGATTTTAGCCCTGCTACCTATATCGCTAATTATATAGATATTGATAAAGACTCCAACGGAGTTTATTATAACTATACGCAGACAGACAGCGTGCTAACAAACTACAGTGTAGATCTTCTTAATACTGCCGCGTACATTCAGTTTGAATACAAACCAATCGACAGGCTGAAATTGGTTGCTGCTGCCCGCTACGACAGGCTGGATTACAAATTCGATAATCATTTGCCACCAGGTGCCTTTACGGGTGCTCCCGATGCCACAGACAACTTTGATAATTTTACACCCAAGATCGGTGCTACATACGATTTTGGAAAAAACAAAGGCGTATATGTTAACTACAGCGCAGGCTTTGCTCCACCGAATATCAGCGACTTATATACCGGTGTAAAAGTTCCTGTTTTAAAAGCAGCTACCTACAATAATTACGAAGCAGGAGGCTGGATATCTTTTGCATCCAGTAAAGGATCTGCTGAGGTTTCTGTATATAGCATGGATGGCAAAAATGAAATTGTAAGTGTGAAACTTGCTGATGGAACTTATGAAAATCAAAACACCGGCAAAACAAGTCACAAAGGAGTTGAAGCAAACTTCAAATATGCTCCTGTTGAAGATGTAGCAATTCGCCTGGCAGGTTCGTATGCAGAACATAAGTATGTTGAATATGTGCAGCAGGGGAAGGATTTTTCAGGGAATAAAATGGCGCAGGCACCGAACTATATTTATAATGGAGAAATTACTTACAAGCCACGGTTCTTTAAAGGATTTAGAATAGCAGCAGAATTGCAGGGCATGAGCGAATATTATACTGATCCGCAAAATACAGCTAAGTATGAAGGCTTTGTAACATTTAATGCAAGGGCTGGCTATAGTCTTAAAGGTTTTGAGCTGTGGGTGAACTGCCTGAATTTTACTGATAAAGTTTATGCTACAACAGTAGAAAAAAGCGCTTATGGTACTTCATACCGCCCGGGCCAGTTAAGAACCTTCAACGTTGGACTGGCGTATAGCTTTAATAAAAAGTAGTCGTGAAGGTCATTGCGGGAAGGTTACGAAACATGAGTAACCACGAAGCGATCTTCCCATAGAGCAGATTGCTTCGGTCGTACCTCCCTCGCAATGACCGGCCTTTGTAAATAATTATAATATGCACAAACCTCTTCTCTTAATAACAATTGCAACAACTGCGCTTTTATATTCATGTAAAACGAAGGAACAGAAACAGACCATCATTGCTTCGCAGGAAACATCTATAGATACAACAGCAGGATCATGCCCTTACTTAACAAAGGACAGTAAGAATAATATTATCCTAAGCTGGATCAAAGAGGTTGATACATCCACATCCATTTTTTGTTATGCTGTTTCTACCGATGGCGGAATAACATTTGGAAAGGCAATTGATATTCCGGGCAGTAATAATGTTCATCCGCATGGAGAAAACATGCCCAAGGTGATCTTTAAACCATCGGGTGAGATCATCGCTATTTGGGGCGCTGCAAATCCTAATCCTAAAAATCCATATTCAGGACTTGTTTATTATTCTCAATCTTTCGATAGCGGTAAAACCTGGTCGCATGCTGCTGGTATAACAAAAGATACTGCGAGTTTTGACCAGCGATATTTTGATGTGGCATTATTGCCAAATGGCGAAGCAGGAATTGTTTGGTTGGACAACAGGAAGAAATGGGATAAAGAAGGTTCGGGGTTATTTTATGCAGTGACAGAAGGTGATAAGGGCTTTCAAAATGAAAAGCTTATAAGTGGTCCTTGCTGCCAGTGTTGCCGTACAGATCTGCTTGTTGACAAACAAAAAAATATTCATGTATTGTACAGGGCAATCATCAATGACAGCATTCGTGATATGGTTCACATTGTATCAACTGATGATGGCAAATCTTTTTCATTGCCAAAAAGAATAAGCCAGGATGATTGGGTAGTAAGCGGTTGTCCGCATACCGGTCCAGCCATGGCTACCAATGAGAAAGGCATACATTTTACATGGTTCACCGGTGGAAATGGGCCGGGTATTTATTACAGCAGTTCAAAAGATAATGGCCAATCATTTACACACAGGGATAGTGTAAGCGGCAAAGCGTCTAAGCATTGCCAGATCGTGTCGCTTTCTAATGATGATGTTCTTATTGTTTGGAACGAAGGCTTTCAAACCGGCAATACATTTAATAACAGGATTGGCATTGAAGAACGGGATCCAAATGGCAGAAGTACAGCAAAGCAATATATTAGTTCCGAAAACAGCAATGCATCTTTTCCTGTTATCGTTCCTGTTGCTGCAAACAAGGTGTTGGTTGCCTATACAGAAAACACAGCGAATAAAGAACATGTAATGTTTAAGCAGGTAGAAATAGAGAAATAGGAATTTTATTCCTGCAAAGTCATGGATAAAAATTTGCTTGGTATTTGTCTCACTATATTTTTGCACGCTTTTATAACCAAATCTTTAAACTTATCCTGGTGAAATATCTTTTCCTTCTGTCGGCTGTTCTATTATCTGTTACGGGTGCAAATGCGCAGAAAGTTGGTATCAAAACAAATACCCCTGATAGTACCCTAACGGTGGCTGGCTCTGCACATATCACCGGAAATACTTTGATCGGGGGGCCGGGAAATGTAAAATTGGATGTAGTAGGAACTATAAAGGCCGCTAACTTTCAAATGACGACAGGAGGAGGTGCAGGTAAGGTTCTGATGTCTGATTCATTCGGCAATGCAAAATGGGCAGGATGCGGGCTTTCTATAGCACAGCTCTATGCTGGAGGTATGATCTTCTACCTGGATGCTTCCGGTTGCCATGGGCTCGTATGTACAACATCGGATCAGAGTACGGGCATTCCATGGGCCGCTTCTCCTGTTTATACCAATACCTATGCAAATGGAGTTGGAGCAGGCGAAGGAAATACTGCCATGGTGGTGTACAAGCAAGGGGCAGGCAGCTACGCCGCACAGCTTTGTGCCGATCTTGAATTAAATGGATACAAGGATTGGTATTTACCTTCGAAATACGAGCTAATGCTCATGTATAGCAATATTGGCAGAGGAGCGCCTTACGAGATATTTAATATCGGGGGTTTTCCAATTGGAGCCGAATATTGGAGCTCCAACGAATATGAATACAATAATATTTGGGCCTGGTATGTTGACTTCCAAGGCGGTTCATACGATCGAATCGATAAGGTGTATGTGAACCGGCAGGTTCGGGCCGTGAGGGCTTTTTAATTAGAGCATCATAGTAGATTCTTAGCAGGGATCATTTTCAAATCTTATCTAAACCTTAAGTTTTTGGTTTGATGTCCAAATGTATTTTGGGAGTACTTTTCAATTTAAAACCATCGCCATGAAAAGATACCGCAAAACCATCGTTATCATGACCGTCTTGCTATCGATAACTACTTTCAGCATTGTGGCACGTGATAAAAAGCAGGAGAATGAATTCAAGAACCTGCAAGTGTATCCAAAAAATGTTTCGGCTGAGAGATTGAACAGGGATATGGAACTTTTTTCCCGTGCATTGGGTGTTGACTGTGGCTATTGTCACCCGGGGGGAATGTGGACTGTTACTGATTATGCAGCAGATGGCGGGCACAAAGAAGAAGCCCGTACTATGATGCGTATGACCAATGAACTAAATGAAAAATATTTTGGTGTAGATCTGAAGAAGCCAAACCCAGACCAGGTAATGACCTGTTATACCTGCCATCGTGGAGAAGAATATCCGGTTATACCATGGGATACAGCAAACGTAAAACCTGGGAATGTAAAACCAATGAAGATTAGCCCGTTTCACAATTAGACTTTAATATCGGGAAACGTCAAAAGTGAGACGTCAAATTATTTTTCACATTTCCCTTTTCACGTTTCGCAAAAAAAGCAGCATAGTCAAAAGAGTATGCTGCTTTTTTATAAGATAAATAAAAGATCAATTGAGCGCACTGCGGCTATTGCTCACAAATCGCCTGCCGGAATTGCCTGCCGGTCTCCTGTTATTATTGTTTCCGTTATTGTTATTCCTGTTATTTTGAAAAGAGCTTCTGCCCATTGGCGGTGGGGGCAAAGGTTTCATATTGCCCTCATGCCATGGATGCTGATCCTGTACAGGAATTGGTTTACCAATAAGCTTTTGAATATCTTTTAAATAAGACATTTCTTCTGCTTCGCAGAAAGAATAAGCAATACCGCTAAAACCTGCACGGCCTGTACGTCCTATGCGGTGTACATAAGTTTCAGGAATATTTGGAAGCTCAAAATTTATCACATGGCTTAGTTCGTCGATATCAATACCACGGGCTGCGATATCTGTTGCAACCAGAACACGGGTGTTGCCATTCTTAAAATTACTAAGTGCATTCTGTCTTGCATTCTGCGACTTGTTGCCGTGTATAGCCTGTGCTTCAACACCAGATCTCACGAGGTCTTTTGCCACACGGTCTGCGCCATGTTTTGTGCGTGTAAATATCAATGCACTGCTAACTGTTTCATCTTTCAGCAAATGCATCAGCAAATTTTTCTTATTGTTTTTTTCTACAAGAAACAATGATTGCTGTATCAATTCTGCCGTGCTTGATACCGGTGTTACTTCTACTTTAACAGGGTTTGTCAAGATGCTGTTGGCAAGTTGCTGAATATCCGGTGGCATAGTAGCCGAAAAGAAAAGTGTTTGCCTTTTAGCAGGAAGCCTCACGATTACTTTCTTTACATCATGTACAAAACCCATGTCGAGCATACGGTCTGCTTCATCAAGCACAAATGTGCTGATATCATTGAGGTGTACATAACGTTGCTGCATAAGATCGAGAAGACGGCCGGGAGTGGCTACTAATATATCCACGCCTCTTTGAAGTGCCTGCACCTGGCTGTGTTGTGATACACCACCAAAGATCACAAGGTTCTTTAGCCCAAGGTGACGGCCGTAAGACTGAAGACTTTCCTGTATCTGTATTGCGAGTTCACGGGTAGGGGTAAGAATCAAAGTTTTGATACCTCGTTTCATTGTACCCTGTTGCTTTTCTGCATATAGCCTTTGTAAAATAGGAATGGAGAAAGCAGCGGTCTTTCCTGTGCCTGTTTGAGCGCAGCCTAACAGATCTCTGCCCTGCAAAAGATGCGGAATGGCCTGTGCCTGGATGGGAGTCGGTTGCGTGTAGCCTTCTTCATTGAGGGCTTTTAAGATGGGTTCAATCAAACCCATTTGGTCGAATGTTGTCATTTAACTAGTTGATAGTACATGCCTATACTGTAATTAATTACAGGCAATACCTTATGAAAAAATAAATTGTTTTGCGCCGGTAAATTTGGCTGGAACTGCATTCAGTAAGTGCTGGTTGCCTGGAGAAGAGGTGCAAAAAGCGGGGAAGAATGAAAAATCAGCGATTCAATAGCGCCACCCTTTTGGGGCGAAGATCAGTGCAATAAGCGAGTGTTTATCGGAATGCTTAACTGCCTGATGCGGCAAATGTCGGTTATTTATAGCAAAAGGAGCGATAATGTTTTGAGAAGACTGCTATTGCACGATCTCATGCAATTTTATTTACATATTAATCCAGGTTCTCAAAAGTGATTTTCTGTGCTCCGTTTTTCCATATATTTTCTCCCAGTGCTTTAAGCAAAGCGAGGTCTTCATCAAAGACTTTTGCAAAAATGTTACAGGCATCAAGTCCTCTGCCTTCTCCATAATAGATGCCGATGCAATTTGCTGTTTTTGCTCTTGCAGGTTTCATTGGTCCAAATACAACTTCACCCGGAACGGTAAACACAGAAGCGTTTTCCTGGATGATATCAAGTTGTGGTGCGGCATCTGTCCATACTTCCTGCCCTGAAACTCTTGCATGCAAAAAGGGTCTTGTAAAGGGAAGGAGAGTAGCAAATGCATTGGAGGTTACTGGTGCATCTTCTTCATAATATCTAAAGCGGATAACGGTATTGTCAGAAGTCTTGATTATGAAACCACTCATGATTTTAGGATTTAAGGTGGGTTTTCTTCACTTCGTACAATTCTTTTAATTTCAATTTCTTTTCCTTCCACTCTTCTTCAATGATGCTGAAGTAAGCTGAATGTCGCCTTGTGTTATTATCTCTCAGCATATCATTTCTGAAGATGCCTTCAAATTGACAACCGATTTTTTGTATAGCTTTTCTTGAACGTAGGTTGTTTTCATCGGTCCTTAACTGAACACGTAATGTTTGTAATGTTTCAAAGCAAAAGGTCAGCAGCAATAGTTTGCATTCAAGATTTACTTCGGTGGCCCAATAGTCAGGATGCAGCCATGTCCAGCCAATCTCTAACTTCTTGTGCTGTGGCACAATTTCTAAAAACCTTGTACTGCCGATTAGCTTGTTGTCTTGCTTATGAAAGATCGCAAACGGAAATTGATTTCCTTTTTCTCTTTCAATTAAGGCAGCAGAGAGAATGTTAGAATAATTATCTGTGTCGGTTCCATCGGTTGTATAGAATTCCCAAATCCTTTTATCCTTTGCAAGTGCAATTAGTTGGGGAAAATGTTTTTCTTCTAATGATACCAGGTCAACGGTTTCTCCTGTTAATGTTGTTGGGTAATTTATCCAGTTGCTCATTTCATTAATTTTACTAGTTCGAATGCTGAGCTTATTTGCCAGCCACTTCTTCTTTCAGTTGGAAACGTTTGGCTAATATCATTTCCATGCACAAAACAAATAAAATTCCGACAGTGTACGCGAATATATCGGTCCATGCAAATGAGTTACCAATGACAGTTGTTACAACCTTTGAATTCTGGAGTCCAAGTATCTTAACTATATTAAAGTATTGCAACGTCTCAATGAGATAGGAAAATAATAAAGCGGCCAATGCTGTTGCCACAACAGGGACATCTAAGAATGCTTTTACAAAACAATAGATAAGTATCACTACCAAAAAATCGCCGACATACGGCCTGATGATCCTGTCGTGAATATAAACAGCAATAAGAATTTCACCAAGGAATATCAGTATTGCCACGAGGAAGTATTTCGGTTGAAATTTTAATTTAACTCTCATTGCAGTAGTTACAAGATGCATTAATGTGCAAAATCCATTTCATAGTTTCCCTTTATCCTTTCAATCGGTGGATTGAAATATCCAAATCTTAATTCAGGAAACTCTTCTCTTATTAATTCCTGCAATTGTTTTACACCCATGCATTCGCCGCTGTCGTGCACATTTATTTTGCCGAGATACCAATCAGGATCAATATTAAAATTGCGCCACTGTATCATGCTTAAGCCTGTGTCTTTTATCAGTTTGCGCAAGGCTTCATATTCAGCTTCGCTATCCGTCATTCCGGGAAATACAAAATAATTAATACTGCTCCAACCACCAAAGCGCCGCATTACTTTCAGGCTTTCAACGATGTCTTCGAATTCATAATTGTTCGGGCGGTAGTAAGGCGTATAAATTTCTTTTCTTGCACTGTTGGTGCTCACACGAATGCTATTTAAACCTGCCTTACATAATATTTCAACTGCATCAGGTTTACTGCCATTTGTATTAATATTGATGGAGCCGCGATCAGTATGTTTTCTTATTTCAATAATTGCATCTCTTATCGTTTCCCACATCAGCAATGGTTCGCCTTCACAACCCTGCCCAAAACTAATAATAGGGTAGGGTGCTGTTTGTAAATGTGGTACAGTGAATTCAACTATTTCTTCTGCGGTTGGTTTAAATGTCAGGCGGTCCTGCGGACTTGTGATGGTCTCGTCTTCCGGTTGAAAGGATACACAACCAACGCAGTTTGCATTGCATGCCGGGGATGCTGGTACAGGACACTCCCAACGGCCCATCGCAAAATTTCTTGCTGCGGGACAATGATAGGTAAGTGCGCAGGTATTCATTAAATGTTTCACCAGCCTGTTATGCGGGTATGCTTCCAGCAAGTGATTGCTTCCTTTCGCAATCGCATTGTCATTATACCCTTTGCATTCCTGCCGTATATCTTTTTCTATTCTTACAGCGGTTACATAAAATTTTTCTTTGTACCAGCCTGCCGCTGTGTAGCAAAATAGTGGCAGTAGTGGTGCATCAGGTGATGTTTCATAAGCAGCTAAAAAAAGATTGGTATGCGCCGGTGGTATAAATGCAGCAACGGCCCAGCCTTTATCACAAAGGCGCATCTCACCAGTACGAATATCAATCCCAATGCCACGGCGGCCAGGCAGTTCATAAAGATTGCCACCATCGGGTAACTCTATCCAGTAATCTTCCGGTACAGGCATGGCATCCCACCCGCTGCGGCCCATGGCGTACAGCGTCTGGTCTTCAAAAATATTTCCATTGCCATCGGAGTATAATAAAAAGGGAGTCATAATGGTGAGTGTTGAATCGTGAGTCGTGAGTGGTCAGTCGTGAGTGGAGAGTGGTGAGGAACAGATGACGGTTAATAGATGACAGTTGACAGATAAATCAGACATCCGATATCAGACATCAGACATTCCCAAAGTGCAACTGCTCTTTGCAGTATTCATTAAATTCTTCTTCTGTTTTTTTATCAACCGGCATATCCAATTCTTTCTGAATGATCTTATTGCTCCTGAGATCGAATGTGAAAATGTTATCCCGGATGATCACACTATCAATATCAACCCATTCATAAATTTTCTTTGGAAAGCTATTACGTACCACCCTTTCTTTTGAAAACCCCAATTCATCAGGAGTTTTTACATACCGCTCTATAAATGCCATCAGTCCATAAAAGCAGCCTATATATCTTGCTTCTGCAAATAGCGGTAAAAAAAACCAACCGATCGCTGCTATAAATAATTCGGTACGGTAGTACACTAAAAAATCTTTTTCTTTTGAGCGGCTGTTGCCATATATCACAAGGCCGATGATCATAGCCGGAATTACCAGCAGCCACTTGTTTCGCCCCGCCAGTCCTGTTTGCAAAAGGTAGTAAAAAAATGCGGATAAAAAGATAAACAACAGCAAAAGACTAACAAGGTTTATATACCTGTACGATGGACGTTTGAGTGTAATAATAAAATCGTATGGAGTTTGGGTCATTTGAAAATGCAATGGTCATTAGGTCAATGAGTCATTAATCTTGTTCGCTTAAATGCTGAATAGTATTGTTGGAGTAAAAGAGAGTGACACAACCAAAGTCTAATTATATTCCAATGCTTGTGCCCAAATTGTATTTATTCACTACTCACCACTTATTAATTACCATTGCTACCTACAAGCAAGTTAGACAATTGCCATAGTTCCCTTGCGCCAACATTGGCATCCCAGCACAATTCGCCAACACCTATTTCTACAAGATCAAAGCCTACAAGTTGTCTGCCGCTTTTAACTATCCTCCTGAAAAGATAGTTTACCTGTTCGGTCTGCAAACCGCCCTGGACGGGAGTTCCCGTATTGGGGCAAAGCTTTGGATCGAGACCATCTATATCAAAACTGATATAAACTTTATGTGGCAAATGGCTGATGATCTCATCGCAAATACTTTTCCAGGTTTCGCCATCGTATTGTCTTTCTTTTAAACTGTGATCGAAATACGTAACAACCTGTCTGTTGCTCGTGCATATCACATCCCATTCGCTTTCGCTGTAATCCCTTACACCCACCTGCACCACTTTTTTCAGTTCGGGAATTTCCTGGATGCCATTATACGTTATGCTTGCATGGCTGTATTTAAAATCCTCGTAAGCTTTTCTCAGGTCACAATGTGCGTCTATCTGCAGAATGCCAAAATCACCATGTTTTTCTCCAATAGCTTTCCAGTAACCAAAAGGAGTCGAGTGATCGCCACCAAGCAGACCCACCAGCTTACCTTCATCAAGTAAAGCCTTTGTTTGATTATACACCCAGTTGTTTAAAAACTCGCTGCCTTCGTTTATTTCCTTCAGGCTTTTGCACATAAACTTATTGCCGCTTACATCTTCTCCCTTCGAAATAAAGTTGATGTATAGTTCAGCCTCCTTTCTCAAAAAGTCGCTTTTCAGCAATATCTTTTTGTCGATATGCCGCATAAAGAATCCTTCCTTCCATGCATTTGGCGTATCGGGATCGTAGAGGTCAACCTGCAAAGAGGCTTTAAAAACATGCTCTGATGCACGGGCTGTACCCGCTCCAAAACTTACGGTCACTTCCCAGGGTACAGGCAATATTACAAGGCGGGATTCTTCTTCAGAAAAGGGTAATCCGAAAATGTTATTATTTGGATTGCCGGCGCTGTTTACGTCAAACAAAGAAAGGTCGGTCATTACAGGTGTATTCAAAACGGGGCGCAAATTACTTCATTTACCAGTTAGCAATGAAGAATTTGCAATTTGTTATTACAGCAAAGTCAGTGCCATTCAATTGATTGTCATTGGGTCAATGGTGGCATTAGGTCATTGGTCAATAAGTCAATGGGTCATTAGGAGGTTCAAATCATCAATCGGATAACATAGGCTTTAATCAAATGACCTAATGACTTAATGACCTGGTTTTGGGGGCCGTGGGCAGAAGTTCAATGGCAGGCTTTTGTTCCGGCTGTCTCTTTTACTCCGCCACAAACCTACCCACAAACCTTCAGCGGAGCCTGCCCCGTACCTTTTGGTCGGGGGTAGCCGTTCCATCCGGCAGCCTCTGAGCTTTTTCACATTTATCAGCGAAACAAGCCCATAAAGTAAAAGTCTGCAAATCATAGATCACACATCTGAAATCATAAATCCCAAATCAGAAATCAGCAAATCCCTTCACCGTCGTACTTTTGCCGCTCAGCGGTTAATTATGAAGAGATTGCATATTTTTTTATTGGTTGGTGTAGCGGCGGCTATTGCGGTTATGATCAGCTTTACAACTAATGTAACTACCTACGATACAGTTACTTCCGCCAAAGCAAAACCCGGGCAATTTGTACATCTTATAGCCAAGTTAGACCGGGAACAGCCCATACAATACGACCCGGTGAAAGATCCTAACTACTGTTCTTTTATAGTAATTGATTCACTCGGAGCCAGCAGTAAGGTCATCAGTTTTAAGCCAAAACCCGCCGACCTTGAGCAAAGCGAACGTATTGTACTCATGGGCCGTATGAAAGACGATGGTTTCCATTGCGACAATATTTTGCTGAAATGCCCCAGCAAATACAAGGACGATATGAAAGCTGCCAGTAAGCAGCTGGAGCAGAAGGGGTAATTTTAATTGTACCTCAGCTTACCGAACATTCTTAAACTATGAGAACAAGAATTCTAGTTGTATTTTTTCTGTCATTTATTACAGGATTTTCATTTGGACAAACCATCGACAGTCTTAAACTGAATGACGCAGAGATACCTCCCGGTTATTCAAGATCTGACAAATTACTATGTGTGACGCCTCATGCTAATTCATTTTATACCCAGATAGACTTGTATGAAACTTTTTTAGGTAAGGTAAACAAAAAGCAATTTCAATCTTTTGAGAAAAAAGGTGACAAAGGCTCTATTCTTTATTTTGAATTTGAAAAGGAATTTACCGGACAAGGGTTTCTAAGCGGGCTTTTATGGGGGCAGGAAACAAAGCCGACAAAGTCTGAACCTGACGAATATTATGCAAAGGGAAATGTTTTGATAATTTGGAGTTTTAACCTCAAAAGCGAACTCAAGCAAATTTCCAAAGCAAAAGTTACAAAGCTCCTGCCGTGACAAAAAGGAGATGTGTAGTAGAGTTGTATTAAACTCTAATTAACCATATATCACACTAGCTATTCAACCAATCAACTTCTCAACTAGCAAATGGATTATAAAGGCGAACATTTATTCCCGGGTCAGTTAGGTCATTTTCTTTCCGTGCTTTCACTGGTTGCTTCGTTGATGGCAACCATTTCTTTTTACAGGTCATTTAAAGTAAAAGCGCTAAGCGAAAAGCAAAGCTGGCTTCGACTTGCCCGCACCGCTTTTGCTATCGAGACTTTTTGCGTGGTGGGAATGTTTGCAACGCTTTACTACATTATCTCTCATCATTTATTCGAATATAAATACGCATGGCAGCACAGCAGTCTTAACCTGCAAGTCGAGTATCTCCTAAGTTGTTTTTGGGAAGGGCAGGAGGGAAGCTTTATGCTTTGGAGTTTTTGGCATTGTGTGCTTGGGTGGATATTGATATGGCGGGCAAAAAATTGGGAAGGCCCGGTAATGACAGTAGTAAGTTTCACCCAGTTTGCATTGGCAACAATGCTGCTGGGTATTTACTTTTTTGGTTTTAAAGTTGGCAGCAGTCCTTTTGTTTTACTACGCAACGAAATGGAAGCTCCCATTTTTTCACGGCCTGATTATTTGCAGTTTGTAAAAGATGGTAATGGCCTTAATGCACTCCTGCAGAATTACTGGATGGTGATTCATCCGCCGATATTGTTTTTGGGTTTTGCATCTACGGTTGTACCATTCGCATACTGCATGGCCGGCTTTATGACCAAAGATCACAAGGGCTGGACGACGCCTGCTTTACCCTGGGGCTTATTTTCAACTGCTATATTGGGTACCGGCATTATGATGGGAGCTGCATGGGCTTATGAAAGTCTTACGTTTGGTGGCTATTGGGCATGGGATCCTGTAGAAAATGCATCTCTTGTTCCGTGGTTGGTGCTGGTTGCCGGAATCCATGTTAATGTCATTTATAAAAACACCGGCTATTCGCTTCGAAGTGTTTACCTGTTTTATATTCTTGCGTTTCTTCTTGTCTTGTACTCTACTTTCCTTACCCGCAGCGGCATTCTTGGCGATACATCGGTTCATGCTTTTACCGACCTTGGAATGAACCTGCAGTTGCTCGTTTTCATTTTTGTTTTTTTTATACCGGCTTTCTGGATGTATATCCGCCAGTATAAATCCATCCCTTCTATCAATAAAGAGGAAAATTTATACAGCCGTGAGTTCTGGATGTTTATTGCTTCATTGGTTTTCTTTTTAAGTTCCATGGTAGTAATGAGCAAGACATCGTTGCCGGTATTTAATAAACTATTCGGTACCAAAATAGCCCCGCCTGAAAATGCTGAATTCAGTTATAATCAAATACAAATTTGGGTAGCTATTATTGCCGGTTTGCTTACTGCTGTTACACAATATCTGCGTTACAAAGACACCCCAAGATCAGTGTTCTATAAAAAGCTGATCATACCAACTGCTATTGCTTTGACATGCACGTTGATCATTGTTTACCAAAAAGGTATTTCATACGACAAAGGAGGCATAGGATTTAAGATTGCTTTGTATATAGGAGTGTTTGCTGCCATCTATGCTGTGGTTGCCAATGCTGGATATATATGGAGTGGTTTAAAAGGAAAACTAAAGCTGGCAGGCCCTTCTGTGGCTCATGTGGGTTTTGGTTTGGTTTTGTTAGGCATCCTTATTTCATCATCCAACAAAACGGTTTTAAGTATTAATACAACGGGTATTTCGCCTTTAAAGATGACAAAGAATGATGATGCCAATAATAACCCTATGGAGAATACCACTCTTATCAAAGGAGTAACGACCGATATGGGAACGTATATGGTTACCTATCTAAGAGATTCTATTAGTTCAAGAAATCATAAGCGGTATTATGAAATTGATTTTAAGTCTAAAGAGGGAAAACAAAATTTTAAATTATACCCGGACGTAATTGAAAATACTAAGGGACAGGAAGGGCTTACACCTAACCCGGATAAAAAGCATTACCTGAATCGTGACATTTTTACTTATGTCACTTTTTTAAGTGATCCCGAAAAGAAAAAGAATGACACTTCCACGTTCAGGAATCAAACGGTAAAAATGGGCGACACCAGTTTTTACAGCAACGGCATGTGGGTGGTCAATCACCTGGACTTGAATCCTCACGATGAAAAATTCAAAGACTTTATAAACGACACAGTTCTTGCTGCCGACATTACGGTAATTACAAAAGATGGAAGATTTTATAAAGCCAGGCCAGCTTTTCGGTTGGAAGGCAATCAATTGCAAATGATGCCTGATACAGTAATGAGCCAGAGCCTTGTATTTGCTTTAATAAAACCGGGAGATGTCCAAAAGAGAGAAGTTGAAATTGGCATCAAAGAATCAAATGCTATTCTTGATTTTATAACATTAAAAGTGTACGAGTTTCCTTTTATAAACGTTTTATGGCTGGGGATTGTCATTACCGTAATTGGAATTGTAATGAGCATAGTACGGCGGGTACAATTGATGCAGCGAAATACCTGATACCTGTCTCTTTTTTAAGCGGTTTCTCAGTAATCTGTATTTTAGTGAATTGATGCGGCATATTTTCTTCATACTGATTTTTGTTTTGGCAGGCGTTGGCTATAATGCCATTGCACAGCCAAAGTATGGCGTTAATGATACCGTTACAGTTTATGCTACTTATCTGGACGACAGTACCCTTGTTCCCACGGGTGTACTGCCTGATGCATATTGTTATGCAAGAATGCCAAACTGGATGCGGGAAAAGATCCGCAGTTGGACAAGGCTTCGCAATGCAGTGTATGTTACGTACCCGTATGCAAAAGCTGCCGGCAGGATAATCACCGAGATCAATATATCGCTGACAGGAATAACTGATGAGAGAGTAAGAAAAAAACTTATTAGGGCCAGAGAAAAAGACCTGAAGAAAACTTTTGGCGATAAGATCACCAACCTGAGTGTTTACCAGGGCAAAGTGCTTATGAAGCTGATCAACCGGCAAACCGGCAGCGATTGCTACGAGATCCTGAAGGAATATAAAGGAGGTGCAAATGCACAATTCTGGCAAACAGTGGCTTTCTTTTTTGGGAGCAGCCTTAAACAGGCCTATGAACCTAAAGGTGCAGATGCGGAGATGGAAGGTATTGTAAAGGAAGTTGAGATGCTGTACAGGGGGTAGAATTTTACTTTTCCTATTTTTTCTTTCTCAACGATTCTGTTTCATGCTGGCTTGTTACTGTCGAAGTGCTCTTGAATAGTACAAAATCAAGGGTGCAATTGGTTGAAGTTTTTTTCCACGCCAAATTATTTCTTTATTGTGTGAAGAGGTTTCATAAGTATTTAAAGTTGAGTTTTTCGGTACGCTATGAAAACTAAATTGAAAGTTCAACATCTCGACAATTACAAAATCTCCTTGAATATAAATCGGCGCAGAGAAATTTTTGTCTTCAATACGCCTTGTCAAGATGTCGCCTAAGTAACTCTTAAAATGATACATATTGCGAAACAGGTTTGCTTCTTTCGCTGTTAGCAATTTGAGTTTTCGTTTCTGGCTAAGAAAAGCATTGATAAGGTTTACAGATGCAAGAGAATGAAAGAAGCCTAAATCATCTTGGGGGATAATTTTTAGAACACTCAATGCCTCCATGAGGTCTGATTTCATGATTTCATACTGCTCTTTTAGCGGATTTTTTATTTCTTCAAGTAGTTTTTTATCATCGAGTTGTTGCAAGTTTCGTAAGTGGTTTTGAAGAAAGCGTATTTGTTTTTCATATTTGATTCTCACCTCCTTCGACAACAGAGATGTATATTCATAAAGCGACAAAATTTTAGTGTTCTCATATTGACAGCGATGATGTCTTGTAAAAGTTGGATTGCAGAATACTACAATCATACTTTTGCATTGGTTAGCATTATAGAAAGCAATTCGATGAGCTTTTTCTTCCGTGAAGGCATAGCAAATCCAAAGATCTCTATCAACAGAGTAAAAAGGGGCGAATTTTAATCTTGTGCTTTTAAATTGAGTATGTTCCGGAAGCTCTCTAATGCCATTAACATCAAGGGTAAAAAGTTTATAGTGTTGACCTTCTGGGTAATTCTCTTCTGAAATATGCAGTAATAATGTTCGAAATAATAATTCGGAAATAGGTAAGGATCTCTTTTCACTAATTTTTTCAAAATCACCATTCATAAACTTTACTACATACTCTTTTGACGGGTCTTTCTTTTTTGTAAATACTGTAATGAAATCGAACTGTTGAGAGTAGATAATCTGAAAGGTTAGATTCCAATTCCTGCGTTTCCATGATTGCGATTTTGAAAGTGGGTATGTGGAGAAATCAAAAGTTGCTCTGTATGTACCATGCTCTTGGAGCTCTATCTTTTGAATCGTTGCATAATACAATATCCAATTAAAGTCAATTATTTGTTCATTCCCAATTTTATTTTCATCAAAATCAATGTATCGGAAAACGTGAAAGGGATACAATTCTCTGCACCATTTATCCTCATGGTCGGGATCATGATTCGCTTCCCATTGATTAAATGTAAGGTGTTGAAGTTTCATTCTAGCTTGCAGGCAGTACGTAAATTTATGATATAAGATGATAGAGCCAGGAAAAGTAGATATTAAGAATCAATCAATTAATATTATACTTTTTGTATTGTAGCTATTACAATCCAATCTTATTAGTTCAGTATCATTCAAGGGCTAACAACTTATTTCTTAGTTCCTAAATCCCTGCAAACTTCTCAGTCTATATTTGCCACAGGTAATCTTCTTCATTCAAATTTATTTTAATGAGCGAACAAAGTTCCCCCGGTGTAGTTTTAGCAATAGCCGCCCACCCCGATGATGTAGAATTGAGTTGCTCCGGCGTCCTGATGATGGAAAAAATGCAGGGTAAAAAGGTATTTATAGTGGACCTAACTGAAGGCGAATTGGGCACAAGGGGCACCAATGAGATACGCAGGCAGGAAGCTCAGGATGCGCATAGCGTAATGGGACTGGATGGACGGGAGAACCTGCAGTTACCAGATGGTTTCTTTCAAAACGACCGGCAAAATCAACTGGCCGTCATAAAAGCCATCCGCAAGTACAGACCGGATATTATACTCACAAATGCTCCCAGCGATCGTCACCCCGACCACGGCCGTGCAGCAGAATTAGTTAGGGATGCAGCCTGGCTTAGTGGCCTCAGGAAGATCATTACCGAGGAAAATGGCATAGAACAGGAACCCTGCCGTCCAAAATATGTCTTCAATTTTATCCAGGACCGGTATCTCCAGCCATCATTTGTCTATGATATTACCCCTGTTATGGAGAAAAAGATCAAGGCAATCAGGGCTTTCAGGTCACAATTTGATACCCAGCCTGATGGCGAACCCCAGACTTATATCTCCACCCCCGACTTTTTGCAAAGCATTATCGACCGGGCCAGGATGATGGGAAAAATGATCGGAGTGCCTTATGCTGAGGGATTTATAACCGAAAAAATGGTCGGAGTGGAAACGTTTGCAGCCTTTATTCAAAATATAACATGACCGTTTGGCCCTGAACCAGTACCTTCGCCATCTCAAAATTGGGATTTGTATGGCCTTTTACGGCACAGTTTATGTCATTTCTTTTTGAGCCCTCTTCTACTTATTCCGCATTTTTATTTTTCAACTGAATAGTAAATCATTAATGGCCGCTCCAAAATTTCCGTCCGGTAAACCTTCTTTTAATTCGATACTTAAGCAAAGAGTACAGCAGTATTTTGAAGAAACAGGTAAGTCTTTAACCGGCGATATCCGTTTGTTTTCCAAAGCAATTATTCTCATCACTGCCCTTATAGGGCTTTATATCCATCTTGTATTTTTTACGGCAGCGTGGTATATCGCAATTCCCGAGTGCCTGTTGATGGGGTTGGTTATTTCAGCTATCGGTTTTAACATTATGCACGATGGCAGCCATGGCAGTTTCAGCAAGTATCCATGGATGAACACCGTTGCAGCTTTCTCACTAAATGTACTGGGTGGTAATGCTTTTATGTGGAATAATAAGCATTGCATCATTCACCACGCATATACAAATGTGCACGATGTGGATGATGATCTTGATGCAGGCATTTTTCTTCGTCTCAGCGAACATCAAAAGCGCTATAAACTGCATAGCTTTCAGCATTACTATTTCTGGATCCTTTATATGCAGCTATACTTGTTTTGGATTCTCTTTACAGATTATAAAAAATACTTTTCCCGTAAGATCGGTGATCTTCCTTTGAAAAAAATGACATTCAGTGATCATCTTCTTTTCTGGAAATTCAAAGTAATTAACCTGGGTATTTTTGTTGTCCTCCCAATTGTTTTTGCAGGTTGGCTGCCATGGTTGATTGGGTTTCTTGTAGTAACACAGATCGGCGGTTTAATACTCAGTATTGTATTTCAATTGGCACATACCGTAGAAGATACTCATTTCCCTTTACCTGATGTTTCAACTGGTAAAATGGAAGATGAATGGGCAGTGCACCAATTGAAGACCACAGCTAATTTTGCTACCGGAAACAAAATCATTTGCTGGCTGGTAGGCGGTCTTAATTTCCAGGTTGAGCATCACCTGTTTCCAAAAATTTCTCACATACATTATCCTGCTATCAGCAAGATAATAAAGCAGGCATGTTTGGAATACGGGGTGCAGTACATTGAATACCCACGGATGTACCAGGCAGTTTACAGCCACATATCGCATTTAAAAAGATTAGGGAAGGCTTCATAACTTTTTCATTTAGATAATTAGACCCGGCAGTTTTTATTGCCGGGTTTTGTTTTTTTAATGCTTGTATCGAAGGTTGTATTAGACTTATCTTTAATTGCTGATTCGTCAATACTAAAATATTTTTTATGAAGTACATTCTCTCCTTCGCTGTGTGTGGTGTTTTATATAGCTGCACAAAACCAAATATTTCAGCGACCTCTAAAGAAGAAGGGAATGCACCGCTGACTTCCTATGCTGCTACACTTGCGAATACGATCCAGTTTAGTGGCCTTACATGGAATGTAAAAAGCGGTACTTCAAAAATGGGTCCAGGCCCAAATTACTGGAGCCAAAGCAGTGTATGGGTTGATGCAAATGGATACCTGCATTTAAAAATAAAAAAAGATGCTGCCAGTGGAAAATGGTATTGTGCTGAAGTTTATACGCAACAAAATTTTGGATATGGTACCTACCAGTTTTGGGTAGAGGGCCGTATAGATAAACTTGATAAAAATGTTGTGCTGGGTTTATTTAATTACTCCGGCAACGATGGTTTTGATGAGATGGATATTGAGTTTGCCCGCTGGGGAAACAAAGCATATAAAAATCTTAACTACACCGTATGGCCTGCCGCAGGTGGATCAGGCAATTTCTCATACACAAAAGAATTTGCACTTAGCGGAACCTATACTACACAACGCTTTACACGAGCAGCCACTTCGGTAAAATTTCAAAGCCTCAACGGTTTTTATAACAACAATACGAACCAGTTTGCAACCTCTACCTGCACCAATCCTCCAAATTCCATTAGCACTCTTGCCATGCCTGTGCATATTAATTTGTGGATGTTCCAGGGATTAAAACCATCAGATGGTAAAGAAGTTGAGATCATCATTCACAGCTTTACTTATACACCTTAGTATTAAAGTATTTCTTTTTATTTTTTGGCGCAAACATTAGCACTACTATTAAGCCACGGTTGTGTCACTCCCTTGTACTCCAACCCTTTATGCGACGGAGTACTTGTATGGTTGATAATTCTATTCAGCGTTTTCCGGGCAACTTCTCTGGTACGGGACGTTGCGCATCAAAAATTTCCCCCGGAACTTAAAATATAAATGCAGATCAATCGTCAGCCTTTATAGGAATGATCTTACTTAAACAATCATCACACAAAAACATGTTCGATATGAAATCAAGAATCTCATCTTTTGCGGGAAATGCCAGGAGAATCTTTAGAAAATTCATTGACAGGTGCAATGGAAAGCTAAATGGAAATGATATCTTCTCTTCTCCATATATAATCTTGTAAGCATTTTTTCTATGACAAGTTATCTCAAAGTCTCAAATCTTCACCCTGCAATGTGAATATTTAAAGAAACACCCGGCAGACTGCCGTGTGTTTCTTTAAATAATTTCCTATTCACTACTCACCACTCACGATTCACGGCTCACGCCTTTATCTCAATATCGTCACCGAGCCTGTGAATCGTTCGTAGCCGTTCTTGGGATCGATGATGTAATAGTACACTCCTGTTGGCAACGGCTTGCCGCCTGTGGTGCCATCCCATGGCTTGTTGTAGCCTGTGGTCTTGTAGGCTATGCGGCCGTAGCGGTCAAATACCTGTATCTCGCAGCCTGCGTAGTACTCCAGGTTGGGGATCTTCCACGTATCGTTGATGCCATCGCCATTGGGCGAGAAGGCATTTGGTGGCTTCAGGTCTTTGAGCAGGTTTACCTTGATGCTGTCGGTGCTGCTGCAACCGGTACCTGCCACTACCGTTAGTACGTACACCTGGTCGGCAGGTGGCTCGCTTACAGGGTTCTTTACATCGGTGCGGTCGAGGTAGAGACCGGGCGTCCACGCATAGCTTACATTGGTGGAGTTGATACCTGTAACCTGTGGCCTCAGCACTGTGCTGGTGCCGGGTTTGATATATACATTATCCGGCATTTCTATCTTCGGGTAGGCATTTACTTTTACCCTTCTCACGCTGCTGGCTGAGCAGCCTTCACCATTGGTTACGGTGAGTTTTACATCAAAATAATTGGCCCTGCCAAAAGTGTGCGACAGGCTGGCCACCGAATCGATACCGCCATCGCCAAAGCGCCAGAACCATTTGCTGACAGGACTTGTAACGCCATCGCTCTTATCGGTGAACTGCATGGGTTCGCCCTGGCATACTTCGCTGGGAGAGGCTTCAAACTCGGCCACCGGTGGCGGGTACATGTTTGTAAGTGCGATCCGCTGTGGCAATGAATCGACGCAGCCATTGCTGCTGGTAACGGTGAGCTGCACCTTATAGGGCGACGAGCCTGCGGCATGGTATGTATGGCTGGGATCTTTTTGCTGAGAAGTATTGCCATCGCCAAAATCCCATTTGTATTTGAACTGGTTTTCGGTGCCATCGGGTATGGTGCTCATATCTTTAAAGGTACCGGTGGCATCGGGCAGGCAGAGTGCGCCGGGGATGCCAACAGCTACGCGTGGCAGGTAGTTGATGGCAAGCGGTATGGTGGTGATGGCGCTGGTACAGCCGCTGTCGGTGAGTACCTGCAGGGCTACATTAAAGGTATCGGCCTGCGGATAGGTATAGCTGAAAGAGGCATTGTTGCCTCTTATATCAATATTGCCGTCGCCGAGCATATCCCATTTCCAGGTAATGATCCTGCCATAGCCTGCATCGGAGGCATCTTCAAAGCTGACACCATTCTGCTCGCAGGCAGGGCTGCCGGTGGTCCAGTTGGCTACCGGCGTGGGGAATACTTTCATGGGGCTGGTGGCAGAATCTCTGCAGCCATCGATGGTGATATAAAGGGCCTGCACGGGATAGCCATTGAGGTTGCTGCCGCCGGATACTGCCGGGTTGAACTGGTAGCCTCCGCCGCCATCGCTTTCCACTCCGGGGCCGCTATAGGTAAAGCTGCCGGGAAGACCGGTGGTCTCGCTGGCATCGGTGGCCGGCGTAAGGGCTCTTGCCACGGCTTCCAGGCATATACCGGGATGGCCGGGATAGCTGACAATGGGCGAGCCGTGTACAGTAATGACTTTCTCAATGGAATCAACACAGGTACTGCCGGAGTAAGCCAAAAGCCGGACTGTATATTGCTGATCAGTGGCTGACAACGGATAATTGTGGCTGTATGCCTTGCTTCCATTGCTGGCAGGACTGTTGTCTGTTTCTACAGTTCCCAGGTCGCCTATCGCATCCCAAATGATCTCCACTTTCTTAATTGTACCAATATCTATTCTTGATGTATCATTAATAGACGTACTTGTATTACTGCAGAGACTGTTTTCATTTATCACTTCAAAACCGGGCTTTGGTTTGCTGCCTGCTATTTCAAAAGGCACACTTGCAGAAGTAACAGAGCAGTTCTTACCACTGGTTACTTTCAGGGTAATATTATAAGTGCCAGGAGTTGTATAAAGATGTTGTCCGTCTTTATCAGTGGAGGAATTAGCTGTGCCAGAAGCCGGATCGCCAAAATCCCAGAGATAAGTAAAAGATGCCTCAGTACCATCGGCAATAGTGCTGGTGTTGGTAAAAGTGACTGTACCGCTGCCAAGACAGCTTCCGGGAAGAATAAAGCTGGGCTCAGGCAATGGGTTTACATGGACTGTTTCAGTAGCTGTATCACTAATGCAACCTTTGTCGCTTACTACGGCAAGCTTTACAAAATAATCTCCTGTGGCACTATAAGTATGTAAAGGACTTTTTGTAAGATCGGTATAAGTATCGCCAAAATCCCAGTACCATTTAGTTATTACCTGGCCAACACCTTTACTAGTATCGGTAAATTGTGTTCCTGTACCGAGGCATGCATCTATGGTAGCTGTGAAGCCTGCAACAGGAGGCGCAAATACATCTTTCACCTGCTGTATTTTAGCAGTGCCGGTACAATTGAATTTAGACGTAGCGGTAAGGCTTACCGCGTAATAACCCGGCGGGTTTGGTGGTGCTGCATTATATATATGTGTGCCATCAACGTCTGTATTAGTTGCAGGACCATCACCAAAATTCCATACATAAGTTACCGTAGGTAAAGTAGTATCAGCAATAGTGGTGGTGTTTTTAAATAAGGTAGTTCCGGGAATGCAAACGCCGCCGGGCAAATTAAAATTAGCCACCGGTACAGGGCGTATATAAACCGAATCTTTTGCCGTATCACTTACACATCCTGCAGAAGAAGTTACAATAAGACTTACTTCATAACCGCCGGTTGCCGCATAGTCATGTAAGGGATCTTTGTCTGTGGAGGTTTTTGTATCGCCAAAAGTCCATTTGGAAGTAAGCACTAAACCTGTAGGATCGCTGCTTGTATTTGTGAATTGAACTCCAACAGGTGAGCAAAGATTTTTACCGGGTGTAGTAAATTTTGCAGTTGGCTGGGCTCCTATATCCAGTGAATATTCATACAACACTTTGCAACCTGTACTGCTCTCCACTTCTAATGTTATCTTCCTATTGCCTGTTGTAGCATATGTCCTTTTTAATTCTTTTTGATAATCAGCAGTTGTAAAGATTTGAATATCATTATTTCCAAAATCCCACTTCCAGAATTTTAAAGTAACACCAGCGGGAGTAAGCGTCTTTGACGAATCAATAAAAGTTAGTTCATTTCCTGCGCAAGCAGGTTTAGATACACTGAACTTGCTAACAGGCCCTAGCGGAATAGCAATGTCCTGTTTTTTCTGGGAAATACATCCTGCGGTGTCAATGGCAGTAAGGGTTACAGGCAATGTAGTACCTGCACCTGAACTATAGCTCTTTAATGGATTTTTATCCGTGCTGGAAGTATTATCACCAAAATTCCAATTCCATTTTGTTACAGGGGTAAGGGCATTTAAAGGAGTAGAAAGATCAGTGAATTGTGCAGTACTTCCACAACCAGTAAAAGCATATTTAAAATTAGCAGTAGGCCCTGTAATAACGTCTACGCTGAGGTTGATAGAGTCCTTTGAATTACACTGATCGGGAGTTGCTGTTTTTACATTTACACTTAAAGGATATGAACCCAAAGCTTTAAATGAGAATTTATCTTTTGCTTCATATATGTACAATAGCCTTCCATCATCGGCGTAAGTTATTCCTGTTTCCTTTGGAGCATTGTCTGTAGAAATATTTGGAGTTACGTTAGCATTGCCATGAAAATCCCATATTAGTTGCGTGGCTTTATAAGGTAGGGTTATAGACAGGGTTGTTGAAACATTTTGACAGGCAGTTGGTAATGTGGCTGTTGCATAATCATTCTTTACAATGAGTTTTTGATAAAGGTTTTGTGCATTTGCCCCGGCATTATAACCATAACTATTTGCGCCGCCGTATCCATATAAAATTGCATTGAAGGCAGAATCACAGGACATCGTGTGCCGAAGCTGAGCCACATTAATTTGGGCATAAGAGTATGCAGGATTATACGGTACAGGTTTAAATGTATTGGCAGGAGGGGCAACGCCGTCGAGTTTAAAACTGGAAACGCCTCCTGTTTTTACTGATACATTGATATAATGTAATGATGGATCTGGGTTGGTGCCGGGAACAGGATCATTTGTGGAATAAACAATTGCTGATTTGATCGCCTGTTGTACCGGGCTTAAAATGATCATTTCTGGATCACCGGAATTATCGTCTTTAGGACCTGAGAGTTGGACATTGCCACAGTTCTTTCGGGTAGAAATATATTGTGCAACCAATACAGGCTTATCAGATTCTATTATATCAACCGTAGTTGGAGTTTGTACTTTAAAGTCCTGGTCCTGGCCATTATTTTTTAATGGAACATAAGTGCTGTTATAATACTCGTAATACAAACCGTTGATCAGGCTATCGTTGGCACCAATATTTCTGAGAACATGGCCATTTCTTTTTACAACCGTAGTTGGATCGGAAACCAAAACGCGGATCACATTATTAGGCAATCCAAGGGTGGGAATCGTAATGTACCTGGTTCCCCATGCAGTTTGCGGAAGCACCTGTTGAAATAAATTATCTGATGAACCATTGCCTTGCGTACCGAATTCTGGCGTGCATTTAAGACACTGAATAGCGATCTTACTGCTGCCAGAATATACTGCTATTGGTTTGCAACCGTTCGGGCCATTGCTGACCGACTGAATTCTTGTTCCGGTAAGATCTGCATTTACAAATAATTTTCCATCAGGAGTTTTACCAATCTTTTTGCCAAGCATATTAAAAACCTGTCCCTTATTCAGCGTCTTCTGAAAAGTACCACTGGCACCGGTTGAAGTGGCTACACCGGGTGGCAATACAACTTCAATAGTCGTATTATCCTCAGCAGCAATTACAAAACAATAAGAAAGCCCATTTACATCATTTGATATTTGGTCAAAACTCAATGAACGGTAATCTCTGCCCCAGGTATTAGTAGGAAAAAGGAGTGTAGCCCCAGAGCCGCCGTCACTGTAAATATGTGCATAGGCTACAATCGGCTGATCACTTGTAATATGGATACCCTTGCTGGAAATACCTTCGGTAAAAAGCCTGGAATCTGTAGCGCCGTTTTTTGGAAGAGCGGGAGTAGAAAATACTGTTCCGGCATTTACGGTATAGTTTCCCCAAGCTGCATTTCCCGGTATTGATACCTGTACTTTAGCGGTTACATCCGAAGTAAAATACAGCTTCATATCCTGGTCGTTATCGCCGCCTGGAAACATGGAAACATGCGCCCCATAACCTACCCAAAAATCGGTGCCCTTATTGGAAAAGGTTTGCGCACCTGAATGTAAAATGGCAAAGGTGCAGAGGAGGATCAGCGAGATTTTTTTCATATAGCAACAGTTAGCTTAAATATTCAATGTTGAATATTTTTATAGTCTTTTACTTTAAACCAGAATGGCTTTAAAGGGCAGCTTTGTAGTAACGGTTTTAAAGGCATTTTAATATGTTAATCAGAAAACCCTTCCTCCTGTTCAGCAAAAAAATGAGGCGATTTTTACCTGTCAAAGCTACTTTGTATATAACGCTCAATAACAGGCTGTTATACAACTGGTTTCATCATTTTTACGCAATCGTTACCGGCAAAAACCATTGAAGTCTTTTTTTTAGATCAGGGAAGCAAAAAGCCGCCTCAAAAATTGAGACGGCTTCCTGAACTTATTCTTTAAGGGATATTACATTTTATTATTGCTGGGCATCCGGATCAAACTTAGAATTAAGATTCAAAGGATAGGCATAAGAGCCCTCGAAACCAGGATAAATTCCTTCCAGCTTTACTGTTCCTTTTGCCTTCCCGAGGATAGCCGAGAGATCTTCAGTAGATTTTACTGGCTGTCCATTTACGCTGGTAATTACAAAATCCTGTTGCATGCGGGTGGTTTTCAGTAATCCGTTATTGATCTTTTTTACCTGTACCCCACCTTCAATGCCATATGATGTCGCTTTTTTCTTATCAAGCGTTTCAAATTCACCGCCGAGTTTGTCTTTTAATGTTTCAATTGCAGCACCTTTTACTATTTCATAGTTGCCGCTTTTGTTACGAAGAGTTACACTGGATTTATATTCTTTTCCATCGCGGAAATAGTCAATTGTGATCTTATCTCCTGGTTTATAATTGGCTACCTGCTCCTGCAATTCAGAGCCTGAACTAATTTTCACTCCATTAACCCCGATGATGTAATCTCCCGTTTTGATGCCAGCCTGTTTTGCAGCGCCATCTTCTGCTACACCACTCACATATACTCCTTCGCCCGATTTAATGTTTTGCTTTTTCAATTCTTCCTCAGGCACATCATCACCGAGATACTGCACGCCAAGGTATGCCCTCTGCACAGCCCCATATTTTACCAGGTCGCCAACAATCTTCTTAACGATGTTTACGGGTATTGCATAGCTATAACCCGCATAAGAGCCTGTTTGTGAAGCAATGGCAGAATTAATACCTATCAGCTTGCCATCGGTATCTACTAAAGCGCCACCGCTGTTGCCCTGGTTTACGGCAGCATCGGTTTGTATAAAAGATTCTATAGGGGTAGCACTTTTAGATTTATTAAGACCAAGCGAACGGGCCTTTGCACTTACGATTCCTGCAGTCACTGTTACATCAAGCGTCCATGGATAACCAATGGCAAGTACCCATTGACCTAACTTTACTTCATCGCTGTTGCCCCATACCATGTATGGAAAGTTGTTACTGCTGCTGCCATTTATTTTGAGGACTGCAAGATCGCTGCTTGGGTCTGCACCTATCAGCTCTGCCTTGTAAGATTTTTTGTTGTTGAGTGTCACGTCGATCTCATCGGCATTTTCAATGACATGGTTATTTGTAACAATATAGCCATCGCCTGTGATCACAACTCCTGAGCCGCTTGCCCGTTGTTCGGGTATTTGCATACTGCGCTGGCTGTTACCAAAAAAGTCATCCATAAAACCGTCTCCAAAAAGGTCGGCAAAAGGGCTTCTCATTGGGTTATTATTAATAACCGTTCTGGCCCCAATGCGGGTTTTAATATGCACTACTGCAGGTGTAGCTGCCGAAGCCGCAGCTGTAAAATCGACTGGAAGGCTTTGGGAAGCATTTTTCCCATCATCAAAAAAACCGGCATAGTTTGCAGGTATTTTGCCGGGTGTTTGAACATAGTCGCCATCATGGTAGTGGTTGATCTTTCCAACCGTCCAGATGCTTGCAAGTGTAGTGGCTATGCTGATGCCAACTACTGTAAGAATGTTTTTAAATTTCATATAAGGTCCTCATTTTAATTAAAACGAAGTAATTCGTAAAAACAGATGTCAAAATAACGCAGCAGATTAACTGTATGATTAAGATTAGAAACAGTTTAACCGCTGTTTAACAGCAGGTTCAATACTTGTGCCATTCTAAGTTAAACTGATTAAATGACAGATGAAAAGATGGATATACGGATTAGGATGTCAAACGGCCAATTTTTCCCGCCAAATTTCCCTGGGGTTTATCATGCGTTTCTATCCTTGCTCATTTTCTAAAATCATTTTTGAAATAAACCAGCGGGAAAATAAATATCAATAGCTATACATCTTTACTTCGTCGAAAATTAACTGGTGCATGGAGCAAAAACAGTATGGAATTTTTTCCCTCCCGGTCATAGTCGGGGCGCTCGGTTTTTTTGTTGATATCTACGATCTGCTGCTTTTTAGTGTAGTAAGAAGGTCCAGTTTTGCCAGTCTTGGTGTTGCGGAGGCCGATATGAAGGACATAGGCGAACATATTATTAGCTGGCAAATGATAGGGCTAGTGATCGGTGGTATTATATGGGGAATTATTGGTGATAAGAAAGGTAGGAAGAGCGTGCTGTTTGGCTCCATTTTGTTGTATTCCATCACTACTATCGCTAACGGCTTTGTAAAAGATATAGATCAATATACGTGGCTGCGTTTTATTGCAGGGCTTGGCCTTGCCGGCGAATTGGGTGCAAGTATTACGCTCACAAGTGAATTACTTTCCAAAGAGAAACGGGGCCTTGCAGCAGCGATCATTGGTACAAGCGGTGTAATGGGAATGATCACCGCCTATTTTGTTTATTATCTCAGCAATGAAAACTGGAGGCTTTGCTATTTTATTGGAGGTGGTATGGGCATCGCCTTATTATTTCTCCGCATGAGCGTTCTCGAAAGTAAAATGTACGATACAGTAAAACACAGCACGGTAAAAATGGGAGATTTTCTGATGATGCTAAACAACAGGGAAAGATTTTTCCGATACCTGCGTGCTATTACGATTGGACTGCCTGTCTGGTATGTAATAGGTGTTCTTATTAGTTTCTCAGATGAATTTGCCAAGCAGTTTGGCATAACCAATTTCGATCAGCCCAAGGCATTAATGCTGCAATATGCGGCGCTTGCAGTAGGCGATATGGCTGCCGGCTTTTTCAGCAATTATATCAAAAGCCGTAAAAAAACACTGATCATCTATTATGGGATCATTACCAGTTTTATCATCCTGTTTTTTGCATTGAGAGGCGGTGGCAATGCTTTTAATATGTACCTCATTTGTATGGGTCTTGGCTTTGGTTCCGGCATTTCTATTTTATACATTACCATGAGTGCAGAACAGTTTGGCACCAACCTGAGAGCTACTGCTGCTATTTCCATACCCAACCTGGTAAGGGGTTTTCTTCCTTTAATACTTATACTGTTTAAATTTCTAAGAAGTGATAAGGTATTCAGTAATTATATAACAGCAGCATGGGTAACAGGTGTCGTTATTATTGTTATAGGATTTATTTCAGTTCTATATACAAAAGAAACATTTGGAAAAGAACTTGACTTTGTTGAACAATAACAAACTGATTTATTTTGAAACAACAAATAGCACAGATAGCATTGGTTGTAGATGATTACGATGAAGCGATCAGGTTTTATACTGAAAAATTAAACTTCATTTTAATTGAAGACACAGTTTTAGGTGATACAAAACGCTGGGTTGTTATAGCACCAAAAGGAAATTTGGAAGGATGCTGTTTATTGCTGGCTAAAGCTGCCAATGAAGAACAAAAGAACAGGGTTGGCGATCAAACAGGCGGACGGGTATTTTTATTTCTTTATACCGATGATTTTTGGGTAGACTATGAATCCATGCTGCAAAAGGGCGTTTTGTTTGTGCGGGAACCAGTAGTTGAAAAATGGGGAACTGTTGCTGTATTTAAAGATCTGTATGGTAATCTTTGGGATTTGATACAACCGGTTAAATAAACCCAGGGGCAAAACTTGTTTTTTTGAGGAGATAAAAAACAGGTAGTTACCACCTTGGATTAATCTTTTTTTTAACCTATTTTGCAGCAAAACCAAAAAGATTATGAAAAAGCTACCTGTTTCTTTTAAAAACCTCCTGCCAGTCATTGCAATTATCCTTCTTATTGCATCCTGTAAAAATGGTAAGGAACCGGGCACTCCTGCCGGACAGAATTTAGGGGGACCAATTGATAGGGTGTTTGATGATGTAACCAAAAAAGAAAGAGCTTACGAAGCTGGCGAAGCTATTTTTTACACCATGAAGATTGATTCGGCTGATGTTGCCGCATTGCTTGCCGATTCATCTTTCCATGAGATTACTTTTGCCCAAAGCGCCAACAGCTTTCGAAGGCCTATCAGTTTCCAACTGAAAGGTTTTGCAGCTAACGCTGCTAAGTTGTCGATCGACAGCCTGCCTGTAAATCTTCAGACTGACGCTTCCCGCTTGCCGAAGGTCTTTGCAGATTCTTCAGTTTTGTTTGGTGTTTTTACTATATCAAAATCAGCCATACGTGGTCTTATCACAGACTCAGCAGGCTATTCGTTGAGGTATACTCATATAGAATTCTCCCCAGAGATGTCAGGTGGAAGTGTGAGTTATCAGATATATGCATACTCTGGTACTAATCAAGTTAAGGCTGCTTTAGTAATTCCTACGTGCTGCAGGCAGCCTTCTCCGCCAGCAAGGCCAGCTACATGCATCTGTCCAAACTAGCTCGATACCTGGGCAAATAATCATAATCAATATTCATCTGTCTGCCTTATAACAAGAGGCAGACAGATGAATTTATTAATAACGTTTGATATTGTTTATCTTCAACATTCCTGAGCCACACACTTTGACTTATGCTCCTCAATAGCATTATTATGTGGCTAACAATTTTGCGGACAATATTTGACTGGATAGAGGCCTGGATAGTGCTTATACCACTATCAGGATTGTTTTTTTTCAAACCAGATATTAGAAAAATTCAACCGGTCCATATTTATTTTTTTATTGCATTTGTATTAAACACGCTCATCGATGTTTTCTGGAAATATCAAAATGATCTTCCAAGCTGGGCAAACAATAATAATATTCTTTACAATCTGCAATCTTTTATCAGGGTTGTTCTTTTTACGCTTTTTCTATCCCGTTATCTTTCTCAAAAGTATCACTCAGTGTTTCGCTGGGTTTTAGCGGTATATGCAGGAGGAATACTTATCAATTTTATCTTTTTTGAGTCACCTTTCACTTTTAGCAGCCGCATTTTTTCAGCCGAAGCTTTGTTCCTTCTTACACTTTGCATCCTCTATTTCTTTTCCCTGCTGAATGATGACAGTATTTTTAGCTACAGGAAGCAACCGGCATTTTGGATAGCCACTTCTCTCAGTTTATATGAAGCTTCCAACTTTTCTATTTTTTTATTTTATACCATTTTAATGAACAGGGAAATACCTTTTGCAGTAAGAATATGGGACGTCCATAATATTTTTTATTCTATTTTATGTATCTTTTCAACAAAGGCTTTCTATGAATGCAGACGGAAGTAATATTATTCTCCTTGTGATTATTGGCATTTCAGTTATGCTGCTGCTCATACTTAGCTTCCTGCTTATCTTTTTGGTAAGCCAGCGCAAGAAAACGCAATACCAAATGGCTATGCAGCATTTAAAAGAGGAACAGCAAAATATGCTGATAGAAGCGGCAGTACGCAGCGAAGAAACAGAACGGCACCGAATTGCAGAAGAACTACATGACGAAGTGGGAGCATTGCTTTCTTCTACCAAACTCCATTTCTCGGCATTAAATACCGAGACTATGGATGCGGATGATCAGCATGTTCATGAAAGGTCAAAAGAGCTGCTTGATGATTCCATACAAAAAGTAAGAAGCATTTCACATAACCTGCATTCCAGTATTTTAAAAGAACTCGGTCTGAATGAAGGGTTAAGGAATTTTATTAGAAAGCTCACCCGTGACTCTGTACTCCATACTACACTAAAACTGGATGATAGCTATAGATCGCAGAGCTCTGATCTTGATATTAGCATTTACCGCATGATGCAGGAACTGATGAATAATATTATGAAGTATGCCGGAGCGAGTGAGATGACAATTACAAGTGTTGCAACCCCGGAAAATCTTACTATAAAAATGCTGCACAATGGAGATGGGCTCAGCCAGGAACAATTTGAAAAACTACGGTTTAATCCAAATGGATTAGGGTTAAAGAATATCCAAAACCGAATCATACTGTTAAAAGGAAAGATCCTTTTTGAGAAAACTGCTGATTCTTCTTCTGTTACAATTACCATTCCTCAAAAGGTAATGGCAGAAAGCTTATGAGCCACTTGCCGGAATCGAACCGGCGACCCTTTCATTACGAATGAAATGCTCTGCCAGCTGAGCTAAAGTGGCTGGCGATCCAAATTTACAATCCCGCCTGCTTTTTCTTCTCAAAAATTTGAGTATTTATTTGCCTATTATTGACTGAGAATAATAAACTAATCTATTTAGAAATGGTCCCTTTTCTCATAATAGTCGCAGTTCTCTCTTTAGTTATATTTTTCTTTTTAAACCAACCTTCATTTGGTAAGCTGCCTTATGGTAAAAGTCCTCAAAGAATAAGACAGTCACCCGTTTATCGGGATGGCAGTTTTCAAAATCTTACTGAAACAAAAATGAAGGCTGATGGTGTCAGTTATTTTAAAATGATAACAGAGTTCTTTAAAAAGCATGAGCACACAGAACCTGGTTTCATCATGCCATCAGTAAAAAGAAATCTAAGGTCGGCACTGGGTAAAAGACCTGTCATTACGTGGTTTGGTCACTCGTCTTACCTGTTACAGATAGATGGAAACAACATTTTAGTTGATCCGGTTTTTAGTGAAAGGTCATCACCAGTGCAATACGCAGGTACTAAAGCTTTTGCAGGCACATCGATTTATTCGGTGAAGGACCTTCCCAACATTGATTACGTTATTCTCACACATGATCATTATGACCACCTGGATTATGGATCCATAAAACAACTCAGGAATAAACCTTTGAAATATTTTGTTCCATTAGGTGTTGGATCTCATCTTGAATATTGGGGTATAAATGCTGACAAGATAATTGAGCTGGACTTGCAGGAAGTGGCAATGATAAATGATAAAGTAAAATTGACAGCCACTCCAGCACGTCACTTTTCAGGGAGAGGCTTTACCAGAAATAAATCTTTATGGTGCTCTTATGTTCTTGAAACAGCAGCACATAAAATTTTTATTGGAGGTGATTCAGGTTACGGAGAGCACTTTAAACAAATAGGCGATCAATATGGCCCATTTGATATTGTTATCCTTGAATGCGGACAATACAATGCTTATTGGCCCTACATACACATGATGCCTGAAGAAACAGCACAAGCTGCTGTTGATTTGAAAGGAAAAGTTTTATTCCCGGTGCATTGGGGCAAATTCAAATTATCCATGCATCCCTGGAATGAACCAGCAATCCGGGTAGTAAAGGAAGCTGAAAAATTAAATTTAAGAGTTACTACACCAATGATCGGAGAACCAATCATACTTGATGAGTCTTATCCAAATAAGACATGGTGGATTGACAATCCTGCTTAGCTCTTTCTAAAAAACAACCTGATCGGTATTCCTTTAAAATTAAAATTCTCCCTCAATTTATTTTCCAGGTAGTTTTTATAAGGTGTTTTTATTTCCTCTGGATAATTGCTAAAAAATGCGAATGATGGTACATGCGTTGGCAACTGTGTTACATACTTGATACGAAGAATATGGCCGCGTATCATTGGGGGGTGATAAGCTTCAACTGCTTTTAGCATTATATCATTCAGCTTTGAAGTAGGTATTTTCCTGCTGCGGCTTTCAAATACTTCCAGCGCCATTTCAATCGCTTTAAAAATGCGGGTCTTTTCTTTAGCAGATATAAAAAGAATGGGCACATCATTAAAAGGTGCAAGCCTTTGTTTCAATTCCTTTTCATAATCACGGGCAGTGTTTGTTTCTTTCTCAACAGTATCCCATTTATTCACCAATACGACAATACCCTTTCCCTTTTTTGCAGCAAGACTATATATATTCAGATCCTGCGCCGTTATACCTTTTTCTGCATCGAGAACCAACAGACATATATCAGCTTCATCCATTGCTTTTATGGCCCTGATAACACTATAAAATTCCAGGTCTTCATCCACTTTTGTTTTCTTCCTGATCCCTGCAGTATCAATCAGTATAAAGTCTTTTTGAAAGAGATTATAATGCGTATGAATGGTGTCTCTCGTAGTACCTGCTATTTCGCTTACAATGGTGCGTTCCTGTCCAGTTAAAGCGTTTAGCAAACTGCTCTTGCCAACATTAGGCTGGCCCATGATAGCAAATTTTGGCAGACCTTCGTTCGTGATATTAACATCGTCCTCAGGTATTAAAGCAGCAACTGCATCAAGAAGTTCGCCGGTGCCGCCACCACTCATGCTGCTGATAAAAAATACGTGTTCAAAACCCAATGCATAAAACTCTGCTGCTTCCAATTGACGCTGATGATTGTCCACTTTATTAACCGCCAGGAAAACAGGTTTTGTGCTGCGACGCAATACATCGGCCATTGATTCATCAAGATCTGTAATGCCGGTACTTACATCGGTCATAAACACCAATGCATTTGCTTCCTCCACTGCTATCTGTACCTGCTTTGCTATTTCAATTTCAAACATGTCCTCACTATTGGCCACAAAGCCGCCAGTGTCAATTACATTGTATGATTTGCCATTCCAGTCTGTTATACCATACTGGCGGTCACGGGTTACCCCGCTTTCATCGTCAACAATTGCTTTACGCTGTTCAAGCAGCCGATTGAAAAAAGTGCTTTTGCCCACATTGGGTCTTCCTACTATTGCTAATGTAAAACTCATAATAAATGTCTGATGTCTGATGTCTGATATCTGATGTATTTAAATCAGAAATCATCAATCAGAGATATCCAAATTGTATTAGTACCCGTACTCCCTTAATTTCAACTCATCATCCCGCCACTTGGGCTTTACTTTCACAAACAACTCAAGAAATACTTTTGATCCTAAAAATTCTTCTATAGCTGTACGGCTTAGTGTACCTAATTTTTTGATCATCTTGCCGCCTTCCCCAATGATAATAAACTTTTGTGTTTCCCGCTGTACAATTATATCCGCCCTTATTTTTATCAATGTCGTTTTTTCTGTAAACTCCTGCACCAGTACCGCAGTATGATAAGGTACTTCTTCATGAAACAGATCAAAAATATTTTCTCTTATCAGTTCACTTACAAAAAATTTAGTTGGCAGATCGCTGAGATCTTCCTGGCTGTAAAAAGGTTCGCCGACAGGAAGGTATTCTAAAATGGCTGACAGCAATTCAGTGGTTCCCTGGGTCTTCTTTGCAGAAATAGCAATTACCTTTTTGGCATACGGTTGCTTAGTGAAAAAATCAATTGCCTCTTGTTTTACAGTTTCTGAAACTGCATCCATTTTATTCAATATCACAATGGCCGGCACATTCAATTTTAATGACCCAAAAATCTCTTTTGCTTCCGCTGGTTGCTTATCACCAAGATCATAAACAAGCAATGCGACATCAGCATCTTCCAGGGCATTCTTTACCTGGCTCATCATTTTCTGGTGCAGTTTATACTGCGGGTCAATAATACCCGGTGTATCAGAAAAAACGATTTGATAATTATCGCTATTTAGAAAGCCTTTGATACGATGCCGCGTTGTTTGCACCTTATGGCTTACAATAGCAAGTTTTTCTCCTATTAACGCATTAAGCAGAGTGCTTTTGCCGGCATTAGGTTTGCCAAAAATGCTTACAAAACCAGATTTAAACATTTGCATGAGGTAGTCGTGGTAACTATTATGAAGCTTTCGCTTCAAATAGCCCTTTTAAAACAAAAAAGCCTCAAAGAGGCTTTTGGTTGCGAAGGCAGGGATCGAACCTGCGACCTTCGGGTTATGAGCCCGACGAGCTACCGCTGCTCTACTTCGCGATGTATCTTTAGTTTAATCGTATCGCTTTTTAAAATTGGACTGCAAATGTAGGGGTATTCATCTTCGCAGCCAACTCTTTCCTATCCTTTTTTCTTTACATCAGATGCACCTGACGTTGACACTTCTTTAATAGCTCCACTTCCTTTATAAGATACATCGCTGGCACCGGATGCTTTTACTTTCAATTCTTTGTTGACAGTAATATTGATATCGCTGGCGCCTGAGGCTTCGGCATCACAATAATCGCTTTCAAGGTCAAAACCCTTTAAATCGCTGGCACCACTAACTTCTACACGCAGGTTAGTTGCTTTTCCGCCAATAATGAAGTCGCTGCTGCCACTTCCGATAAGTTTGAGATTTTGAGCAGTCACCCTCCCTTTAAAATCACTTGCGCCGCTCATAGATATTTCGAGGTCGGTAGCATTAAATTCTCCCTCTACTTTTACATTGCAGGCACCCGATGCATGTATTTTGTTCAGAGAATTTACAGCTACGTAGGCTTTTAGATTCTTTGCACCCCAATCTCCGGCCCCCTTGCTTTTGAAATCAATATATAGCGTGTTGTTCTTTACTTCTGTAGTGATTAAATCTCTGAATTTGGGATCACTGGCACTTACGGCTACCGCAGTTGAGGGCGACTGATTCAAGTACAGGTCAACTGCACCGCTCACAATAATGGCTGAAAACGAACCGACAGTTCTTACTTCGGCATTGGGATCATTGATGGTTTTTTGGTTGTACCCCTGCAGCCATCCCAGTTGCAGAAAGATCAAAAGCGCCCATTGCATTGTTTTCATTTTTGGTATGTTTTGATGTAATACGGTTTTCAAATGCCAGATGTTACATTTCTTGTAAAATATCAATTGAGGTTTGAATGCCTGATCTATATTCTAAGGATGAAGTGCTTGCGACGCAACCCCGCCCGGCTGAACGCCAGCCCGAAAGATTCATTCTACCGGGCAGTTCGGACGGGGATGATGCCATGAAAGCTAAAGCTGGTATCTAAAAAATCTTTAAAAAGTTATAAAACTACTACCACCGGGAATGTTTGCGTAATTAGTAAACATTCATTTTGATTTGCATTGGCTGAAGGTTATACTTTTGTTCTCAGAACGCCCGGGGTGTTTTGGTGCAGCAGCACTGAGACTGAGATCATCACCCGTTGAACCTGATCAGGATAATTCCTGCGAAGGGAAGGCAAGGTAAATCCAGGCTATTATACAGCCGTACCTGCACATCCGGGCAATCCAAAATTTTTGTATCATGAAATGGATTTGCTTTTTAGCCGGATGTTTTTTATCTATCACATCACAGGCACAAGTTACTTTATCAGGTAAGGTTTTAGATGGCCAGCAGGCACTTGAAGGCGCAACGGTTATTATCAAAGGACCGGTAACTTCAAGTGTTATCTCCGCAGGCGACGGATCTTTTTCATTAAAAGATCTGCCAAATGGTGAGTATATACTCAGCAGTACTTTCAGCGGGTATAAACTATGGCGGGAAAAAGTAAGCCTGGCCGGAGATAAAAAAATCAGTATTGAAATGACCGTACTGAGCTCAGTATTGTTGCCGGTAGAAGTAAAAGCCCTGCGTGCAGCAGATAATGCACCATTTGCGAAAACTAATCTTGATAAAACTTTTATTGAAAAGAACAACCTTGGCCAGGACATTCCTTTTGTCCTCAATCAAACACCTAATGTGGTGGTAAATAGTGATGCGGGAAATGGCATCGGCTACACCGGCATTCGCATACGCGGCAGCGATGCAAGCCGCATTAATATGACGATCAATGGCATTCCCTATAATGATGCCGAAAGCCAGGGAAGTTATTTTGTTGACCTGCCGGATTTTCTTTCTTCTGCATCATCGGTACAAATACAGCGGGGCGTAGGAACGAGCAGCAATGGTGCTGGTGCATTTGGTGCAAGCATGAATTTTAGTACGCATGAATATAACGAACAGCCTTATGCGGAGCTAAACACAGGTGCTGGTTCTTTCAACAGTTTAAAAGCAACTATTAAATTTGGCAGTGGCCTCATCAACAAAAAGTTCACCATTGATGGAAGACTTTCCGGGATAAGAAGTGATGGATTTATCGATCGTGCAAAAACAGACCTTCAGGGCGCCTATTTCAGTGCTGCATACTGGGGCAAAAAGTCTTCGTTAAAGTTGAATGTGATACTGGGAAAAGAAAAAACTTACCAGGCATGGAATGGCATACCCGAGGCAAAGCTAAATGGTGACACAAATGCATTGCTAACTCATTATTACAATAACCTTGGTATTCTTTATAATACTCCGGAAGATTCTGTCAATTTATTTTCAAGCAATAACCGCACATACAATTATTTCACTTATAAAAATCAGACAGACAATTATTGGCAGAATCATTACCAGTTATTTTGGACAAAACAATTTAACTCTGAACTCTCTTTCAACACCGGATTTTATTTAACTACGGGCCGTGGGTATTACGAAGAGTATAAAGTAAACCAGGCGCTGGAAGACTATGGCCTGGCTCCAGTTATTAATGGGCAGGACACAATGTACTATAGCGATCTCGTACGAAGGCTTTGGTTAGATAATAAATTGTGGGGACAAATATTATCACTTCAATACCAGCATGGCAAAAGCCAGATAACGCTTGGCGGTGGATGGAGCCAGTATAATTGCGATCATTACGGAGAGGTAATATGGACAGCAGCCAAACCATTAGCAAGTAATCGCTGGTATGATATGGATGCTAAAAAAACTGATGCAAACCTTTATGCTAAATGGCAATATAAATTGTCAAAAGCATGGACACTTTTTGCCGATGTGCAATACCGCTATGTCCATTACACAGTTAATGGCTTTAGAGATAATCCGGATATCCGCATTAATGAAACCTGGAACTTTCTAAACCCTAAAGCAGGTATTAGTTTTAATAAAAATGGCTGGAGTGGTTTTATGAGCTATGCGATGGCAAACAAAGAGCCCAACCGGGATGATTTTGAAGCAGGAAAAAATCAGCTGCCAAAGCGTGAACAGTTACATGATTTTGAATTGAATGTACTTCGTAAAAATATTCTTAAAGGATGGAATATTGGAGCAACATTTTACTACATGGCTTATAAAGATCAACTGGTATTGACAGGTAAGATAAATGATGTGGGCAGCTATACGCGGATCAATATACCCAAAAGTTACAGGGCTGGTGTAGAAATTGAAAGCCAATATCAATCGGAGAAAATATCAATAAATTATAGCATAGCATTAAGCCAGAATAAACTCAAAGATTTTACCGAATATTTAGATGATTATGATAATGGGGGACAGGCAAGTATTACTCATGGCAATACAACTATAGCCTTATCTCCGGCAGTGGTACAGTATGCCGGTTTGCAATATAAAATTATAAAAAATGGCAACCTGGAATGGATGAGCAAGTATGTAAGCAAAGAATTTTTAGACAACACAGGTAGTGAAAGCAGAAAGCTGGATGCTTTTTTTGTAAATGATGTGCGGGCTGCTTATTCTATTCCATTCAAAAAAGTTTTGAAAGAAATAAAACTGGTTTTTCAACTGAACAATATTTTCAATGTGCATTATGAACCCAACGGCTATACTTACAGCTATATTTATGGCGGTCAAACAACGACAGAAAATTTTTATTACCCGATGGCAGGCATCAATTTCATGACAGCGTTAAATATCAGGTTTTAGATTTTAAATCAAGGGAAAAATTCAATTGCTGTAATCGCAATTAAATTGAATAGTTACAATGTCAGTAAAAGGCAAAATATCCAAATTTTGCCTTTTATTATGCACGGTTTAAAATAAAAAAGATAAGTTTGATTTTTATAAATTTCCTATGAAACGCAGATATATACTGGCAAGTTCCCTGTTATTGATCGTATTTTCCATTGATGCACAGCAATCGAAAAGATCTCTTTTATACGATTTTGCTTCGCAAAAAAGACAAGCTTCAGCCGTCTTTGCAAAGCCTGAATTTTTTAAGCAAACAGAAAATACACCTACTCTCAACGCAACAATAGAAAGCGTTCTTTCCACCAGTGTAAGTCTCAGTTTGGATAAGGATGCAGTTATCAGCACATTTCAAAACAAACCGGATGCTGTTGCTTTATCCATACCTTCCGGCAATGGCCAGAGTTTTGTTTTACAACTTGCAAAACAGGAGATAAACACAGACGGTGGCTTTTCTTTTGGAACGATCAATAACCACATCAGGCATAAAAGAACTACCGACCAGGGCCTTCACTACCGTGGTTATATTGATGGTGATCCTTCTTCGATGGCGACTTTCAGCATATTTGCTAATGGTGACATCATGGGGCTTTTTGCCAATAAGGAAGGAAATTTTACAATAGGAAAAATAAAGAATACAACTAAAGACTATATCCTTTACAACAGTAAAAATTTCCGGAACCCTCCGGGGTCTGCCTGTGCAACAGACGATTCATTTACTGATACAAATGAACCACCCTTTAATGCATCTGCTGTAACACAGAATGATGCTCCACCTACCTTATGCAGAAAAGTAAGACTATACTGGGAAGGCAGCTACGATCTGTATGATTATAATTTTGGGGCCAATCTCGATGATGTCCAAAATTATCTTACTGGTCTTTTTAATGAAGTAGCCGCTATGTATCAGAATGAAGGGATCATAGTGGAACTTGCTGAGGCATATGTGTGGGATTCTCCAGATCCCTACAGAACTTCGAGTTCAGGAGATGCTTTAACTGATTTTAAATCATATTGGAATAGTGCAGATAACCTGTTTAATGGCGACCTTGCCCACCTGATAGCAGGAGGCCCTACCAATAATGGCGGAGTGGCTTATCTAACCAGTAACTTCTGTACCAGGACAAATGCCTTTGCTTACAGCAATGTTGATGGATTTTATCTTCCTATACCAATTTATTCCTGGGATGTAGAAGTGGTTACACATGAAACAGGACATAATTTTGGATCACACCATACACATTGGTGTGGCTGGAATACTGGTGCGGGTGGTACATGTGGAGCTATAGATAACTGTTACACCCTGGAATCGGGAAGTGGATGCACTACCTGCACTCCTCAAACCAATGCTAACAATCCTCCCCCGGGATGGCAGGGTACCGTAATGAGTTATTGCCATTTGAAAAACGGTATAGGCATCGATCTTGCAAATGGTTTTGGTCCTTTGCCACAGGCAACTATACGGTCATATATATCAGCAAGAACCTGCCTGTCTTCTTCTACTTCTTGGTCGGGAACAGTTAGTACTGCCTGGGAAAATGCCGCCAACTGGAGTTGTGGTTCGGTTCCTGATATTAAAACAGATGTAACAATACCGAATGGAGTGCCCAATTATCCTGTCGTAAATAGTGCTGCTGTATGCAGAAGCCTGAAGCAAGATCCCGGGACAAGTGTAATAGTGAATCCTGGCCGTACAATAAATGTTGCAGGTCCGCCGGTACCATAAAATAACCAGGAGTAAAGATTTATTCGAAAACAAGTTCACAATTGTCATAATCGTGAACTGCTTAAAGCACACGCTATTTTTATTACAATCCCCCCTTTAAATTTGCCCGCTCATAAAAGTCTGAGATGAAAAAAAGTGTTCTTGTTTTATTAGTATTCGTAATCCCTTTTGCCTGTAAGAAAAATAAGCAAGGCTATACCTGCCCGGAGGTAACGATAACTGCACCCGCATCTGAAATTGCTACCCTGCAAAATTATATATACAGTTCCGGCATTACTGCCACCCAGGATCCGAGAGGTTTTTTCTACAATATAAGTACTGCAGGCTGGGGTGACAAGCCGGACGCATGTTCAGTTGTAACAGTTGACTACGTTGGGAAACTCACCAATGGCAATACATTTGATAGCAATACAAACACTCCTCTTTCCCTGGATTATCTTATAGCCGGGTGGAGGGAAGGCTTGCCACTCATATCAGCCGGAGGCAAGATAACGCTATATCTTCCGCCAAGCCTTGGATATGGCTCATCTGACTATGGAGATATTCCCGGTAATTCTATTCTCATTTTTGTTATTGATCTTAAAAATGTGAATTAAATTCTTAACGCTACACGTTTCGCAAATAGCGCTGCGCCATACCCTTCTATTTTGCGTCTACTACACGTATGACTTGCCTTACTTCTATTGTACAGGTTATCCGTCGCAGGATAATAACAGAATCTATTACCCTTTTTGTCCAATAATTTGAAAAACTTTATGATGATGTATTAGCGGCAGGAGGATTAAGTAAATAACTTTATTTAACCTCATCCATAAATGCAGCTTATGAAAAGATCAATTCCCCAAATTGCAATCATTGCCTTAACGATACTAATTTCGTCCGGCTGCAAGAATAGCAATCCTGTTTCGGCCCAATCAGAAACCAAAAAACCTGTTGGAGGCGGTTGTGATGGATGTGAATTAATGTATGCAGGAATGCCAAAAAATATTAATGCCATTGATACAAGCGTGGGTTGGTACGAGAAAGGGCAAAAACTGTTGGTTACAGGAACAGTGTATAAAAAAGATGGTAAGACACCGGCACCTGATGTTATCATTTACTATTGGCATACAGATAATAACGGCTATTATTCTCCTCAGGAGGGGATGAACCAGGTTGCAAAACGTCATGGGCATATTAGAGGCTGGATAAAAACAGATAAGGACGGACAATATTCACTCTATACTATAAGACCAGCGCCTTACCCTAATGAAAAACTTCCATCACATATTCATACTTCTATAAAAGAGCCGGGTATTGAAAACGAATACTACATTGATGAGTTTGTTTTTGATGATGATATTTTATTAACTGCTGACAAACGAAGTAAGCTTGAAAACCGTGGTGGCAACGGGATACTAAAAATCATTCTCCAGCGTGAGATGCAAATTGCACATCATGATATAATACTCGGTTTAAACATACCTGATTACCCTGACTAATATCAATCTTATTACCATACCTGTAAGTCAAAAGCCATAAATTTGAATGAATGGAGAGGAAAAAAATTGTAATTATCGGCGGCGGCTTTGCAGGGTTACAGCTTATTCATAATCTTAGCGATGAGCTTTTTGACGTATTGCTTATTGACAAATTGAACCATCACCAGTTTCAACCCTTGTTTTACCAGGTTGCCACTTCACAGTTAGAACCTTCCAGTATTTCATTTCCGCTCCGTAAAATATTTCAAAAAAGAAAGAATACACAGATAAGGATGGCTGAGGTATTAAATGTAAACCCAGCAATAAATACCATTCATACAACAGTCGGAGATTTCAGTTACGACTATTTAGTAATAGCAACAGGTTGCAAAACGAATTTCTTCGGCAACGGGCATTTAGAGAAATATACATACGCTTTAAAAACAACCTACGATGCCATAAAGATCAGGAACAGCATTTTACAAAACTTCGAAGACATTTTATCTGTTGATGAAGGCGAAAAGCAATACTTACTGAATATTGTAATAGTTGGCGGAGGGCCTACCGGCGTCGAGTTGGCCGGTTCATTTGCAGAAATTAAAAGAAATATTCTCCCAAAGGACTATCCATTGATCGACTTTTCAAATCTCAATATTATTTTACTGGAGGGAAGCCCTCACACACTCAACAGCATGAGTGATATGGCAAAAAAAGCTTCTGAAAATTATTTGAGATCAATGGGTGTTGATGTAAGGACCAAAGTGATCGTAAAAGATTATGATGGTAAAACAGTAACACTTAACAATGGTGAATCAATAAAAAGCGAACATGTGATTTGGACTGCCGGTGTTACAGGTAATATTATCACCGGGTTGGATGAAAAGATGATTGTTGGTAATGGCCGGTTTAAAGTGAATAGATATAATCTTGTAGAAGGTTATGAAAATATTTATGCTGTAGGCGATATAGCACTTATGGAAACTCCTTCTTACCCCAAAGGCCATCCTCAGCTTGCCAATGTTGCTATAAACCAGGCTAAGAACCTGGCAAGAAATTTAAAAAGGTCTTTAAAGAACAAGTCTTTAAAAGAATACGAGTATGTGAATCTTGGATCGATGGCTACAATCGGCAAACACAAGGCTGTTGTCGACCTGCCTTTCTTTAAATTCAAGGGATACTTCGCCTGGTTTATCTGGATGTTCTTACACCTTATGCTGATATTAAGTATCCGGAATAAATTGATAATTTTTATTAACTGGGCATGGAGTTATTTTACCAAAGACAGTTCTTTAAGGTTGATATTAAAAGAACCCAATAAGAACAACAATTGACAGGATTAGTGCTTCGAATTGAGAAAATAGGAGAATAATTACGCTCCAAATTTTGCTTTCCATTCCAGCATACCGCCTGCAAGATTCTTTACATTTTTATAGCCCATTGTCTCCAATATAAGACAGGCTTGCCCACTGCGGTTTCCGCTTCTGCAGTAAAATATTATTTCATCCTCTTTCAGGTCTTCAATTGGCTCCACCTGCATCCCTCGTATAAGCCCGATCTGATGATGAATACCGCCAATGTTAAATTCCTTTCTTTCATCATCCTCCCTTACGTCGACAAGGTGTATGTTTTCGCCTGCATCCAAACGGGATTTCAATTCTTCTACTGTTATCAGTTGCATACTTATAAATAATTAAGGTGATTAATGTTTATGTGAGATGGTTATTACGGGTTATTCGCAAGGGTATCAACAAATGGTTTGGTACTTAACCAAAGATCCACACTTTGCCCTGAACGTATCTTATTCGTTTGTATAAATCCATCTGGCATTCTTGTTTTCTCTTCCGGGTTTTGCTTATAAATAATTGCCTTTGTTGTATCTCGTACATCATCATCGGCAATAATGCCTGCAATATTTAAACCCATACCCGACAAAAATGATTTTGCATCGTCAAAGGTCATTCCACGAAGATCAGGCACTTCAAACTCATCATCGCCTATACCGCTGCCCAAAACAAAACTAATACTGCTGCCCTGGAATACTTTTGTGTTGGGAGTAATTGTCTGGCCGCGGTACAGTTGCTCAAGGACGGCATCTTTTGCTATATCTGGTTTGCGGATGGTGTCGCCTAATTTTAAGCCTAATTGCTTAAGATAAAGTTCTGCATTGCGGAAGGATAAACCCACCATACTTGGTACCAGTACGAGTGGCGGCTGGCTGCGGTTAATGGTAAGATATACGCGGCGATGAGCTTTTACCATTTCATCGCCAGCCGGAGATTGACGGACAACAGTGAGCGGAGGCATGGAAGGATCCCATAAAGAATCCTGTACTTCTACACTAAATCCTTTGTTCTCTAATATATCTATAGCCTGTTGTGATTGTTTGCCTGTTATTGCCGGCACTTTTTCATAATCGCCATGCCGGGTTATAAAGCCAAGCATCCAAAGTAAAAGAAAGAGCAATCCTGTAAATAGCAGCAAGGCTGCTAAAAGATTTACAAGAAAATGTTGCTTTGTGATGAATTTGAACACAGAAAATATTTATAGTAGAGGCGTAAAAATAGGAAAGTGTGGGAACTGGTAAAGAGTCAATGGTGAATAGTTAACAGATGAAGTTGCGCTGTGCAACGAATATTTTTTGTTGACAAGAAATTAACCCTTTCCATTTGAGGTCCTGCTTAAACAATCATCTATCAATCCTGAATAAAAATCTTTTAAGCTCATGCCCATAGCTTTTACCTGCTGTGGCACTATACTGGCTTCGCTTTGGCCCGGCACAGTGTTTATTTCCAGCATAAACGGTTCGCCGGCATTTTCATTGTAAATAAAATCGATGCGGACCACACCGCTACAATCAAAAACATGGTATAGTTTACGTGCTGCATTTCTTATTTTTTCAGCTATAGTTTCATCAATTTCAGCGGGTGTTATTTCGCGGCTTTTGCCTTTATATTTAGCTTCAAAATCGAAAAAATAATTTTCGCTGATCACTTCCGTCATAGGAAGGGTAGTTACTTTACCATTAAGCCTCGCTACGCCTATGGTAAACTCACGGCCTGCGATAAACTCTTCAATTAGTACCTGGTCATCTTCTTTAAAGGCCTTATCAATAGCGGCTGATAAACCTGCTATATCAGGCACTTTGCTCATGCCAATAGAACTGCCGCCATTTGCCGGCTTTACAAATAAAGGAAATGTAAGCTGGTTAGCTACGACATCAATATTTATTGTATCTCCTTTATAAAAATGTAACGAACGGGCGACATGAATACCGCTCGTGCCAGCCACAGCTACAGTAAAACGTTTATTAAAAGTGATAGCTGAGGTTGTGGCATTGCAGCTTGTATATGGCAGATCAAGCATATCAAAATAACCCTGCAGCTTTCCATCTTCGCCAGGTGTACCATGAATGCCGATCAAGACACCATCAAATTTTACCTTGTTACCACCAATTATTGCTGTGAAATCGTTTTTATCCACTGCTATTTCTGAGCCATCCCTCTGCAGCCACCATCCATCAGTACGAATGTCGATGGTATAATAGTCGTATTTAAGTGTATCAATGTTATTTTGAATAGTGATGGCGCTTTTATAAGATATCTCGGCTTCGCCGCTATAGCCGCCGGTCACAAAAGCGATAAGTGGTTTGCGCATGAGCAATTTTACGGCAAAATAACGGACATGAATTTCTCAACCGGCAAAAAAATGCAGGAGGTTGAATACAAGGAATAAATTGGGGGTTTTTTCACAATCTTGTTATAGCTGTAGGGTTGGGAGCGTCCATGGGATAAAAACTAAAGGTGAAGGTATTACCCTCACCTTAATCGGCAGAACATATCACCCGCCTGAATTCAGGGTGTTACCCCTTCAATGGAGTACAAGGTAGGCAACTGCTGCTATATATGCAATAGTTTTTTTGAAAAAAAACCAAAAAAGATATTAAACGTGGAGGCGTTCTTTTTTTGCCATTAATTCTTCAACAGTTTCCTGGTACATTTCATCTGGTACACAGCAATCTACGGGGCAAACAGCAGCACATTGCGGTTCTTCGTGAAAGCCCTGGCATTCAGTGCATTTGTTGGAAACTATGTAATAAGTATCCACACTGAAAGGAGGATTTTTCTGGTCCGCATCCATTTGAGTTCCATCCAGCAGGGTAAAGGCTCCCTTTACGGAAGTGCCATCACTCAGCGCCCATTCTACACCACCTTCATAAATAGCGTTGTTCGGACATTCGGGCTCACAGGCGCCGCAATTGATACATTCATCTGTTATTTTAATAGCCATAATAAAACAAGGAGTGTTTGGTTTGAAAATTACATTTGCCCTCAAAAATATAACTGACAGGTGAAACTGCAATACCGAATCAAACTTTTAAATCAACTTGGCGAATATATCGTTGAAAATTCTGCTCCCTGGCAAGAGGCAAAGCAGCAGGCATCAGGGGAAAACAGTTGGTTCATTGAGCCTTTTACAACCCTTGCTTCCAATAATATTGGTGAATATTTTTTGAAATCCGAATTGCTGGAGGAATGGGCGGCGATGTACAAGGTTCCAGGCCAACTGCCTTTTCCAAAATTGGTCGGACTTGTCATGGCAGGTAATATTCCATTGGTTGGATTCCATGATTTCTTATGCGTATTTATAAGCGGCCACCGGCAAATAATAAAGCCATCTTCAAAAGACTGTGTACTGATTAAGCATTTAATAAATAAGCTGGTTGAATGGGAGCCAGCGGTAAAGGAAGTGGTTGATTTTGCAGACCGGCTCCAGGGATGTGATGCGTATATAGCAACTGGCAGCAATAACTCGGGTAGGTATTTTGAATATTACTTCCGGAATCATCAAAGCATTATCCGCAAAAACAGGACATCTGTAGCCGTACTAAGTGGTAATGAAACTTTTGATGAACTTGAAAAACTGGCAGATGATATGCTGCTTTATTTTGGGCTGGGCTGCCGCAATGTCTCTAAGCTTTATGTACCAAAAGATTATGATTTTATCCCGCTATTAAAAGCATTAAATAAATACAAATGGATGGAGGATAATTCCAAATTCAAAAACAATTACGATTACAACCTTTCACTGCATATTCTCAATAACAAGTATTACATGACGAATGGAACTGTTTTGTTTATAGAAAACCCATCCAACTTCTCTCCAATAAGCCAGGTGCACATTGAGTATTACGAGGGAAAAGAACCTGAAAATCTTATGGAAAAATTCCCTGATGAAATTCAGTGCATTATTTCCCACAAGCATACCCCATTCGGACAGGCCCAATTCCCTTCTCTTACAGATTATGCTGATGGCATAGATACAATGGCTTTTTTAAAACAGTTGGCATTGGATTAAAATAGGGCGCATCTCAAAGTTTTGCAGATGGGTGAAGACACCCGCCTGTAAGCCCGTTACCGGTTGTGTGCACCCAACGACCGGAAAATTATGCAAGTAGCGAAATTTGAGATGGACTCTTGAAATACCAAAACTATTATCTTCATTTAAACAAACAGCATAACATGAGCATTCATATCAGCGCTAAGCCAGGGGAAATTGCCAAAATAGTTTTAATGCCAGGTGATCCATTAAGGGCTAAGCATATTGCTGAAGGATTTCTTGAAAGCATTAAGCTGGTAAGCAGCACCCGCAATATGTTTTATTTTACAGGAACTTACCAGGATGTGCCTGTAACGATCGGTGCCAGTGGAATGGGATGTCCTTCTATAGGAATTTATTCCTATGAACTATATACGAACTATGATGTTGAATGCATTATCAGAATTGGTACTGCGGGAGCGTATTCAAACAGTTTGAGCCTTTACGATGTGATCAACGTTGAAAAAGCATACAGCGAATCAACGTATGCAAAGTATGCCTGTAATATTAATGAGGATCATATTGATCACCAGGGTGCAGCATTTGATATCATAAAAAATACAGCTGCATCTTCAGGTATGAATATTGTGAATGGCAACATACACTCCAGTGACATATTTTACCGGAAGGATAAAGGAACACCGAAAATTGCTGAAGAAAATAATTGTGGAGCAGTTGAAATGGAAGCGTTCTCTTTATTTGCGAATGCACAACTGCTTAATAAAATGGCGGGCACTCTTCTCACTATTTCGGATATCATCCCAACCCACGAAAGTATATCTGCAGATCACCGGGAGCGTTCTTTAGGGCCGATGATAAAACTGGCTTTAGAATCAACGGTGGCCATTAATAAGATCTTATAGCGTAACAGCATAGCGTTGCAGCACATCATCAACGCTGCTCTTATCTCCGTTAAAAGGACCGGAGGAAGCAATTTTTAATGCTGCCATAGCTGCGCCAAATTCTCCTGCTTCCTGTATGTCTGCACCTTTTATTTTTTTAAATAAATAACCGGCCATATAGGTATCACCACAACCGGTGGCATCAACAATTGCTGAAGCTTTGAATGCCGGGATTTTATAAAAAATATTTTCTGCATAAACAAGCGATCCTTTGCTGCCAAGTGTAATGACCACTTCTTTTACACCAAGACTGGCTATATATTTTGCGGCTTCGTGTGTATTAGTGGTGCCCGATATAACTTCCATTTCAGATTCATTGGCTTTTAGAATAGTTATATAGGGAAGTGCTTCTTTCATTTCAGGCCAGTTGGTATGGTTTATTTTTTTGTCATTAACAGTCCTTAAATAGCCCTGAACATCAAGCGATATGATACTTTTGGCAGATAATTCCTTTATTAGTGAAACTGGAATATCATCAGCCAGCAATGGACCTAAGTGAAAAATGTTAGCATTTATTTCCGGCATTGCGGAAACACTGAAGGCGGTAGCTTTCTGCAATACATTTTGTTCCCTGTAGTCAAGGTCTTTACTATAAATGTTTTCAAAGTAAACAGTATGATCGCTGGCTAGCGAAATAGCATTTATCCCTGCCTCACTTAAATCATTGGTAATATATTCTTCTGATTTTGCTAACGCAGTTACAAGCAAATAATTCAAATCAAAATGCTGTAATGCTTTTGAACAGTAGTAAGCAGTGCCTCCCGGCATATATTTCAAAGAGTGTGCAGTCACTACTTTATCAAGAGTGATATGACCTATGACACAGAGATCATACATGCGAATTAGAGTTGTCTTTTGAGGTAATTAATGTGAGACTCTTGGTGTTACCCCTTTCGATTCTATGAATTTTTGGACTTTTTCATCGTCTGCTGCATCATTTACGATGATGCCACTTGTGCCAATTAGTTTAGCGAAAGCTTTTTCCTGGCTTAATGAAGATATCTTAAAAATGCCTTCCTGGCTTGAGGTTAAAAATTTGACTTTATAGTACAAATAAGTATTGTCTGATTCGTCTTTTTCAAACTCTGTTGCCACAGCAGCAGTAATGATTTTCTTACCTGCCAGTGAATACAATTCAAAAGATTTGGTAAGACCGAAGTTTTGTTTTTTTACTTCCATCTTTAGATAATCCTTGCCATCTACTTTTATCATCCCATCCTTAAATTCAACTTCCTGGGCGCTTGTAGTTAAGAAAAACACCAGTGCCAGGTTTAGGAAAATAGCTCTTTTCATATGGTAATTTTTTGGGAAGATAGCATAAAATGATACCGGATCGTGGATTTGAAACTGTAAAGAACCAAACACAGCAAAAGGAACGTCGCAGTTCAGGTATTTTTATTATTTTGTCTGCCTAAAACACCCAATATGAAAAAGATCTTAATGAGTTTATGTTGTTTAATGATTCTATCTTTTCTATTCTCTTCTGTAACGATAGCTCAATCGGTAAGTACAGAAGATGTTAAGGCCCAAATGGTAAAAGAATGGGAGCGGGCAAAGGTTTATACAGTTGAGTACCTGAATACAATGCCCCCGGATAAATATTCCTTTAAGGCTGTTGACAGTATCAGAAGCTTTGCACAGCAGATGTTGCACCTGGCAAGCGGAAATATTTTTCTTATGTCATTTGCCTCTGCCGACAAGACTCCCGCTTTTTATGGCTTTGATATAGAACATAGCCCAACTGCACAGAACAAAGATTCTGTGATGTATTATGTAACCTCAAGCTATGACTACTGCATCAATGCTGTTAAGAATTCTGATATCAGCAAATGGGGAGAAAAAACGAAAGTGTTCGGCAGGTTTGAAGAGACAAAACTGGCAATGATGATGAAAACTTTTGAGCACCAAAGCCATCACCGGGGACAAACTACCATTTATATCCGGTTGCAGGGTATAAAACCGCCGCAAGAAAAATTATTCTGAGAAATTTCAAAGGCCCTGTTTTAAAGCAGGGCTTTTGAAAAAGTTATAGAGCAGGGAAAAGCCTTGTTGCCGTTCGCTGATGACATCATGAAAATATTCTTGATTATAGAAGTTATTGATACACTTACATGCTGACGATCATTGATAATGATTATTAGGGCATTGATTGACGATATCAAATTCTCCAATTCAAAAAAAAATTATGACCGATAAAGTAAACCTGCGAAATGAATTCCCGAACGCTGTTGAATTGAATAGTATCAACAAAGGTTTAAAAGAATGGGATTATTCCGAAATATGTGGCGAAGGCATTTTTCAAAAATATACAGGTCATTACGGTCACGTAAAATTAAAGATATCAAAAACCGAAGATATTTATGGTACGCATCAACTTACTACACTTGTGCCGGAAGATCAATTACCATCGCCTTATAAGAATGAAGTCATTAAGGTTTTAAATTTCTTTATTTCTTATCTGCAGGGAATAAAAGGAGAACGTGCGAGCCTGAAATTTGAAATTGTTGATGGAAGCTTTCATGCTGTAGACTCAATGCACAAAGACTTCCAGGTAGCAACATTTTTTGCACTTGTTAATTGCTTTGACAAATCATTAAAACAGGTTTCTGAAAATGAAAGAAAATTGATTGAAACGGCTAAAGACAATATGAAAAATAGTTACAGATGATACTCCTCTTTAAATTAGAATAAAACAATGCAGTAATGAATTTAGATTTTTCCCCTGTTATTGATAAAAAGTCTTTTGGCGAAAGGATTCTTTCGATCCAAAGTAATGAAGGCAATTCTTTTGCAAGAATGATAGGGCTGGAAATCAAAGGGCATGAATCTTCACACTTATTTGAAGTATTTATGAATGCCTGTGAAAGACATCATATCACGCTTAAGAGTTCAGAAACAGAACATGAGGATCAAAAACTATATGAGGTCTCCATTCTCGTAAACAACCTGAATCATTCGTCTATTCTTTATCAATCACCTGGAAAAGACATTACCCGGGAACTGGCAGACGAACTATACTCAGTATTAGGACAACAACTCAAAAATGAATTATTCATTGAAGAAATAAAAGCTACTGCCAGCAAAAGTATTTAAGCAAAAGCAGTCCCTTTTTGAAAAAGCTAATAGTATTGTCCTTATAAAAGTATATAAAGTGAATAAAGCAATAATAGCCCTCTTTTTGCTATTTAGTACTCTTAAAAGCTCCTCTCAAAATATTGATATCCCTGATAGCAATTTCAAAAGAATGCTTTTGACTTATCAGCCTTTAATCGATCTAAACAATGACAAAGAAATTCAAAAGGAAGAAGCTGAAAAAATTACTGACCTGGATGTTTCAGGTAAAAAAATCACAAGCCTCTATGGCCTGGAAAATTTCGTGAATCTTAAAACACTTGATTGCTCAAAAAATAAAATAACAGAACTTAAAATAGCAAACTTACCCAAGTTAAGGTATTTAAGATGCCCTGATAACCAGCTTTCGCTTCTTGCCATTAGCAATTCCAGTTTGCGTACTTTGGATTGCTCTGAAAACAAATTAAAATCGCTTATCGTTCCAGCCAGCGTAGTAAGATTAGAATGCCAGGAAAATGAAATTGAAACCCTCTTTTTTCCTGAGCTTAGCAATGTAGAAGTAATACACTGCGGTCGTAACAAAATCACAACACTGCCTGTTGAAAGACTTGCTTTCTTAACGTCACTGGATTGCTCATATAATAAGATCAGTTCGTTCTACTTTATAGGTGGCGCTTTGCAGGATCTTGATTGCGGCTTCAATCAATTGGCTGAACTCGATGTAAACCATCTATCAGACTTAAGAAGTGTAGCTTGTGCCGGTAACAGTATCCAAACCCTGGTGATAGGAAATTTAAGGAAACTGGAAAGAATTACCTGTAATTCCAACAAAATAAAAAGACTAAGTCTTTTTAATCTTCCGCGTTTGAGCATGATAGAAGCATCTGGTAATAATATCAATTCTCTTATTTTAAAATCTGAATTGCCAGGCATAATTTCCATTAATGTGCATGGCAACAATGAACTGCGATTTATATGTGCAGAAGAAGGTGATAAGATTTCTTTCACAACCAGCTTTAAGGTTCCAATAAAGAAAGATTGTGAAACAAACCTGCCGCAAGATCTTAGGGAAGTATCAGTGGGTGAATTAAACGGGACAGATAAATGCGCAGTAGATCAGTTCCTCAGGATTGCGCATGCATTTAAGTATTTACCAGACAGTATAAAAAACGTCAGTAAAGTAGATCTCAGAAAAAATAAGAACTATTATGCTATTGGTCTTGATCTTACTAAAGGTCTATCCCCTGAAATCAAAAACAGCCGGACCTCTTACATCTTCTTTAAAATAAAAAAGAAAGACAATACCCCGGGGATTGACTGTAAGGATGATAATTGGAAATTATTAAGACGAGAATATGTTTCAAAGAAGAGCGAAGTAAATGTTATCGACATCTTTGATTTTGCAGAGATCAATTTTGATGAGACAAGATATTTTCCGGAAACAAAAGAACTCGCCCTTGTTAAGAAGGCAGGAAAATGGGGAATGATCAATATTGTTGGAGAAAAAATTATTGATACCAAATACGACACCATTACACTCACATCTTCCGATCTGCATGTAAAGCAAAATGGAAAATGGGGAATTATGGATGAAAAGGGAAACATGCTGGCACCGGTAAAGTATGATAAAATAGCCGATGGTTTTCCAAGGGTAAATGACACACGTTTTTTAGCGGTAGGTATTGGCGGAAAGTATGGATTTCTTAACAGGGAATATAAAGAAGTCGTACCTGTTATTTACGATGATGTAAACATTATTTCATTCAGGTATCCCACTGGTGAACGGAATGGCAAAACTGTTTTGCTGGATGAAATAACCGGTGAAGAGAAGACTCCTTTAAAATATGACTTTATAGAATATTTTTTTGATTGGCTGAAAGTGGGTATTAAAGAAACCCGTACCCTGGGATTGATTAATGGAGATGGTAAAGAAGTAGTTAAACCCATTTATGAAAAGTTATTTATGGGCAATCAGAATGTTTTGGTTTATAAAAGAGCAGCTAAATATGGGCTGCTGGATCACCAGGGTAATGAAATAACAAAGCCGGTATTCGATGATATTGATGGTGACTTCAAAAATGGAAAATCAAAGGCAACATTCCAGGGGAAAGATGTATTTATAAATGATAAAGGAGAAATTGAAAAATGATCAGTAGTTATTTTAATCCCAGGTAGTAAGCGCATACTTTATTCATAAGACATATCTCACATTTCGGCTGAGGCCTGCAAATTTCCCTTCCTAAAAAAGACATAGCCATACCTGCATCCCAATCCTTTTGTGGTAGCACTTCCATAAGCTGTTTTTCAATTTTATTTGCATCAGCGCCGGAAGCAATGCCAAGCCTTGGTGCAACACGTACTACATGCAGGTCAACAATTATACCTTCGGCGGGTTTACCTGCTTCCCTCAAAATAACATTAGCCGATTTTCTGCCTACGCCTTTTAATGCAGTGAGACCTTCCAGTGTCAATGGAATGTTTTTATCTGCTTTTATTGTTTGCCCCATCTCTATCAGCCATTTTATTTTATTGGCTGAATTCCGCACTTCACCTACCAATGGAAATAATGTTTCCGGTGTTGCCATTGACAACGCCTTCATGTCGGGATATGCTTCAAATAACTTTGGTGCCAATTGATTGATATGCCTGTCAGAATCCTGTGCCGATAAAACTACCATTACGATGAGTTGATATACGCTCTTGTAATCCAGGGGATGTCTTGTTCCCTTGTATTTTTTCAGCAGTGGCTGGATGGCTTCTGGCCAGTTGATTTTTGGAGGCATGGTCTTTTTTTATGACATGAATTTAAGCGTAAATAATCAATCGGCACTTTCATTGTGCTACCTTATTTCAAACAGAACTCCGCTTATTTCTTTATTGGGAGAGGTAAAATAAAAAACGCTTGCAGGTTCTATGTAGAAAAATTTGCCCGGCTTCAATTCTTTTTTCTCACCTGTTTTTATGTCGTGGTAAACGAGTCCTTCACCAGAAACAGGCTCAACAATCATTGGGCCACGGTCATGGACAGGGTGACTCAATGTTTCGGCCGTTATTTGGTAAGCATAAGCCTTGTCATTTTCAAGTATAACAGTAAAGGGCAAAGGGCTGCTTGTTATGGCACTATTATATGCCGAAAGAATTTCTACATCATTTACATGAAATGGCACTGTATCAACATTGGTAACACGATGAATTCTTGGCTCTGGAGTAAAAGATTCATAATATACCGACCCGGCTTTTCTCTGATCCGTTACCCACTCTTTCCCCATTAATTGTGAGCTCATGGCAGCCGCCGAAAGTCTTGCAAAAAGTGAAGGCGTTGAATGAATATGAAATTGTGTGGTGTCACCTGGTTTTATCCATACATCCAGCAGCCTGATATATTTATTTTCAAGAAGCTTATGATGCATCGGTTCTTCGCTTACCTGTACCTGGGCGACTAATTCAGATGAATAAAATAGAAATAATCCAAGGCATGCGAAAATGCTGAACTTAATTTTCGGTGTCATATAACAATTGCTCTTTTTGATGCAATTCAAAATTATACATCTTTTTCGCGTCGAACAACACACTATTATGATGCGGATCAATTTACATAGCCAGGAGCACCGCCACATAATGGCTGATAGCTCCTGTAAGTACAAACATATGCCAAAGGGCATGCGTATAATAGTACTTGTCCCATACATAGAAGAACACGCCTATGGAAAATAGCCCTGCACCTATCCAAATGAAGATCAATACAGTAACAGGTAAATAATCGAAGAACCTGCGGCCGCCTACCACCATGATCCATCCCATGAGTAAATAAATGATAGTAGAAACGATCTCAAATCTTCCGGTGAAACGAAGCTTAAAAAAAATACCTATAACAGTAAGTCCCCATAGCACGGACAAAATCGTGATGCCAAAATCATTATTCATATACACCAGCAGGAAAGGTGTATAGGTACCGGATATCAAAAAATAAATGCTGATATGATCTAATACTTTAAAGATCCGTTTTACCCATGGCTCCTGCGCAAGATGATAGACTGTTGAACTGGTGAACAGCAGTAAAAAGCAGAAGCCATAAATACCAGATCCTACAATACCAGGAATATTATTGTGTGCAGTAGCAAGGCCAGTTAAAACGGGGAGACCACTAACACCCAAAAGCGCCCCAATTGCAGATGTGAGTCCATTAACTACCTCCTGCCTGCGGTTATATATATCGGTGCGGATATATGGCTCCATAGCAGAATGATTTTCTTGCCTTGTTGCAATTTAAAATTAATTCTTGTCTTTTTAAATTAAATCACATCGTTTTATCACTGCATTTTAAATTCCATACAAAAAGGCTTAGTGAATAATGATCTCACTAAACCCTTGTCCAATTTCAATGCAATAGAAGCAAGTCTCAATGTATACCAATGATCATTTTCATTTTTAAAAATGAAAAGATTATTAATTCGCTTCTGTATATTTCTTAAAATTATCCATGATTGCCTGCCAACCTGCACGTTGCATCTCTTCCGGGTTTGTATCTTCTGCTTCAAAGCTTTCTACCACTTCAATGCCGTCTGCCTTATCAGTAAAAGTTATTTTCACCTTTCTTCCATCGCCGAGAGTGTATTCAATATATTCATGCTCGGTCACTGCATCATACACGCCACCAAAATCAAAGCCAAAGCTTCCGTCTTTTGCTTCCATCCTTGATGAAAAATTACCGCCAACACGAAGATCATTTTCTGCACGGGGCGTATGCCAATCGTCAGAAGCTGCACACCATTGAGTAATGTGTTCTGGTTTTGTCCAATAATCCCAAACTTTTACTACAGGTGCATTAATAATGCTTTCTACAGTTATAACTGTTCTGTTTTGCGTTTCCATTTTGTTTTGTTTTATTGTTATGATGTTTTGTTTACACTGCAAACATCTTACAAGTATATGAAACAAATACTGTGTAAAAACGGCAATTAAGAGGGCTGTTTGCGGCAAAGTATTAGCAGCCAAATAAAACTATAAAGCCTCCAGGAGGAGGCTTATAGTACGGGTGATCTTATCTCTATTATTAGTACCTGTTGAAATGTCTGTCATCAAACCTGTTGTGCGGATCATTGAATTTTGCATACACGATCCTTATCTGGCTATAACGCTTTTCGTCCAAAGCACGGATCATTTTTTGTTTTTTAAAGTAGTTCATGAATAGCCTGTTTTGAACAGCCTGTATCTTTCTGTCGTACTCCCGGTTGATCTGTGCGATCTGCATATCTCTTTCGCGGACGCTGAAGTAATATCCATTGTTTCCGTGATTGTTATGCCTGTTGCCGTTTGATTTGTAGGCAAAGTCATTGTCTTTTCCAAGATCGTTGTCATGCGGGTTATACTGTGCAAAGGCGGAAGCAGTGAGAGTAACAAATGCAAATAGTGTAAACATCTTTTTCATAATCCTGAATTTTTAAGAGTGATTGAATGCATTTAGGATTGTATTAATTGATAGAAGTTCACAAAGAGATTGTTAACATAAAAAACCCTCCATGATGGAGGGTGAAACGAATGCTATTCTTGGCTTGTTGAAATGAGTTGATCTTTTTTCTGCTGTGCTTCGTTATAGCTTACCATCCAGTTAACACCAAACTTATCTGTGAACATTCCAAAGTAATCGCCCCAAAAAGTTTTGTTCATTGGCATCGTCACATTGCCACCAGAAGAAAGGCCATTGAAATATTTGTCAGCGTTCTCTGTACTGTCGGTATTAATGGAAATTGAAAAATTATTTCCCTGCGTAAAATGAGGCGCCCATTCGCCACCTGTATCGCTGCCCATCAACATCGTTTCTTTACTAATGGGTAATGAAACATGCATGATCTTTTCTTCGTCGCCGGGTGCGCATTTGCTGCCATCGTCACCGGCAGGCATGTCTTTGTATCTGCCTAAATAAGGGAATTCACCGCCAAAAACGGACTGGTAAAATTTGAAGGCTTCTTCGCAGTTGCCATTGAATGTCAGATACACATTTACAGTTGTCATTTCGTTTTGTGTTTAATGTGAGAAAATAAAATTGGGAACTAAAATTATGCCATCAATATTAATTGAATGTTGGCTTTTTGTGAAGTATTTGTATCAATTGGTAAACGCCACCCAGTTAACATGGGGAAGTGATGCCCAGCCTAAGTTAGTATCTACCCTTATAATATTTACCACACATTGAGTAGTGGAAATATTTCTTACAGATACGACCCATGTGTCATTTGCATTCGTTTGCAGAGGATCGTCATTTACAATGGTGCATACAATTTTTGGTACTGAATTAAACGCCACCTGGAATGGGATGGTTACTGTTGTAAAAGCTGCTCCTGAACTTCCAACAGCGACGGAACCTGACTGTACCTTAGTAAAAACAGATCCATTGCTTACCTGTAATGAGAGTGTTTGAGTATTGCCAAATACCTGCAGCTTATTAGAGCCGGGATTATTAATACCAATACCGGTATTGCCATTTTTTAAAACTACAATAGCATTACTTCTTGCTGCATCAGAGAGACCGTTGCCTACTATCAGCAATGGATCTGTATCTACCCATGTATTTGTACTCGATGAAGCAATAGGATCGTTGAACCTGCCCATTGCGACTGAGCTATATCCTCTTGCTGTTGTGCTTAAGCCCATAGCAGTTGCAATAGCACCAGTTGCCAATGTTGAATTACCAATTGCTGTAGCAGAACTGCCGGAAGCAATTGAATAATATCCAAGGGCTACAGAATTGGCACCTGAAGCCTGCACCTGCTCGCCTATAGCAAGAGACTTAGGGCCGGAAGCATTTGCGAAATATCCTGCACTCATGGAGTATATGCCTGCAGCAGTGGTGTACCAGCCCAATGCAGCTGAGGCTTCACCGATAGCCTGTGGTGAATATCCTGCTGCAAATGACGATAATCCAACATTGCTGTTTTGCGAAGCGGTTGCATCTGCAAAGCCAGCACGAAAAGCTGCTTTGGCGGGATAGAACATAAGCCTGCTGCCTGCGGCGAGATCAGGAACAGTACCGGTATTATTATATATCCCACTAACCAGAACGCCATCTGTTGTACTGTTGCCAACATCTACATGCAGCCTTGCGGTAGCTTGTGGTGCATTGATACCAATACCCACTCTTGTGTTGGCCGATGCACCATTGACGCCGTTAATGCTGCCCAATACCATACTGTTGCTGCTTGATACCAGTGCATAAGCGCCTATTGCAGTTGCATTGGTAAGATCAACCGAACCCAAACCGGTAAAAAAACCTAACCCTGTATTGTGGATGCCAATCGTATTATTATAAAGTGAGCTATATCCAACGCTAGTATTCTGGTATCCATCTGTATTATCTCCCAATGCACCAACACCAATGGCTGTATTGAAAGCGCCTGTAACATTTGACGATAAAGCTCCCCCACCAAAGCCTGAATTATAATTGCCTGTGGTATTATATGCAAGTGTGCCTCCGCCAATAGCTGTATTTACGGCACCAATAGTATTGTAGTATAAAGCATAAGTACCAAGACCAATATTGTTATAACCGGTTGTGTTATAAGCCAGGGCTCTCGAACCGATTGCAAGATTCCTGTTTGACTGAGTAGCGCCCGAAGCTCCAATACCATTATAATACAAAGCTGAATCACCAATGGCGAGATTATCTACACGCTCTGTATTGGAATACATGGCACGAACACCGATCGCAATATTGCTTGAACCTGTTGTGTTGTTTGTCAGAGCACTGCTGCCAATTGCAACATTATGCCCTGTACCACCGGATAAAGCATATAGCGCCGAATCACCAATTGCTACAATACCAGAGCCTGCATTGTTATGCAATGCCTGTGCACCTAATGAAATATTCCTGCTGTTATAATCAAGACTTCCCCAGGGCGTATTATTCAATCTAAAATTCAAAGGCTTACCATCTGTAGTGCCTAGAAAATCGGATGCTGCATTAATGCCGCTGTTTCCCTGTGTGAGCCAACCCGTACTGGCAGTAACCAATTTTACCCAAACGGGTGAAACAGGTGATCCGCTATTGTAATAGAATCCTTTACCGGTTGCCAATGCATCGTTTGTATTAAATACCAGCAAGCCAGCAGCCGGATTGGCTATAGTTGTTCCATCTGTTAAAGAAGCAAGGCTTACCTGTGGGAATAATACACCTTTTGAATTGCTGCTTACATCAAGCATGGCGCTTGCATTGGGTGGATTGCCTGCAGTGTTTATTGCCACCTGTGCTGTTAGTTTTATGTTTAACAGGCAGATCAATTGAAAGGAGAGGAGGAAGAAAATTGATTTTTTCATTTGAGTGTTTTTAAGTGTAAATGATTGGTTTTATGCCTCAATCAACAAACAGGCAGTTGATGCATTAAAGCTAATGCACAGGAATTTATTTGCAGCATACAATCCAATCTGCTTTGTGGCCCGGGAGAAACTTTAAAGATGCGGTAGATATTATTAGACAGGGCGAGACCGATTAAGTATCTGCATGAACAAGAACGGAACAGGTATTATTTATGCAGGCTTATTCATAAACTCCTGGTAGCAGTCAATATATTGGCCTAAATGATATCCATCTACCAAAGCATGATGAACATGGATAGATACCGGCATACTTCGTTTGCCATCATTTTCAGTCATTTTGCCAAATGAAATTTTTGGGCAACTGTCCCTGAACCCAAATAGCCTTGCATGAGATAAAGAAGTAAAATCTATCCATGGCAGCGCAGAATAACGAATTACATTTTCAGCAGGAGAGCGTTCTAAATCAGTAGTGCGCTTAACATTTTCTATCACCTGTTTTGCCCGGTCAACAAATTCTTCGAGTGCAGGAAAATACCTGAAGTCTCCAAAACCAAAAGTGCCATTATTCCTGGGAATTGTACTGCCTGCATCCACCCGGTCAAAAACAAAAACCTCCTCTTTTAATATCCTGTACCTGAATACTTCAATAACCTGCGCCGCCCTTAATGACTGGTAGAGATAATAAAGATAAAATGATACAGCTTTCTCTTTGGCTGCCTTATACGCATTAGTGCATTCAAGTTTTATACAGACACTATGATATGGTTCATCATAATTTTTAAACAGGTCGAAATGCTCCCTGCGTTCCCAGCCGTCTATATTAAGTTTATGTTTCACAACTATAATATTAATACTTACTCTAAAACTTTCGTGTTTTATTGTAAACTTCTTTAAAAATTGGCGGGGCTATTTACACCAATGCAGAAGGGGCAAATGGGTTTGTTGATCTCCACATCCGGTATAAAACGATCAGGGGAAAAATAACCCACGCTGCATTGGCAAGAAGTACACGTGCAATTTCCGGCGAGGCATGTTCTCCATTTATTTCTTCGAATAAAATAATAGTTACATTGGTTAACATTACTGAAGCCCAGATAATGCTGCCAAACCTTATCCATTTTCTTCCTTTTATAAAGGCATAAATCGCAAAGATGTAAAAGGGACCAAAGAACAATGCATCGATCCAGATGGTAGCCCGCCACCAGGCCGGTCTCGCCATAAGGACAGGGTCGAAATTGCGGCCATACCAGTGTACGAGGTCAACCATTTTTGCAGGAGGCCATACAGGATATTGAAAATGATCTGTATTAGAAATCACCAGCTGTTCTATATCAACCATGTAGGTTATAAAAAACAGGTTGATGATAAAAAAAATAATGATAGCAATATCAACAGGGCGCTTTCTTAATGGTAAAGGGAGAGATTGCATAACCTGGTTTGAACAACTGTTATTGCTGTGCAAGCTTTGCAGATATTTTAAGAGCCCCGGTGCCAAGCGGGTTCGAAAAATCGTGGAAGCAAAAACCAACCTGCAGTTTGACACCTATTTTGGTTACATACACATTCTGCCCATTGTTGCTTATAAAATTGTTAGAGCCATTGGTAATATAAACACCAACAGTTTTATCATCAACGGGTGTTAGCCCCGAAGTTTTATAGATACCGGGCAGGGGAGTTGCCTGGAACTTGAAAATGATGATCTCACCAACGCCTTGTCCTTCTATTTCGTTACCTGTAAAAGAGGGGGAATAGCCCATGCCGCCCACTCCGCTTAGGTTGGATACACTGGTGTTGTCTGCCACTGCACACGGCTGGCTGCCGGTTGGAAGGATCTTTACAAAAACAGCACCCTCAAAAGCCGTACAGCTATCCGGGCCAACTATTTTAACCCTGTAAGTGCCACTGTCGGCAAATACGGTTGTTGCTTTTCCCTGGATGTGGGCACCGGGTGTGTAAACGGTGTCTATCTTAAATGCATTTGGCCCCGTCCATTTGTAGGTATAGTTTACTTTATCGGGGGCAGTAAGCACCAGGGGCGTGCCCTCAACCACCGGGCTATTCGAAGTGATGGTTACAACTTCGGGATCCGGGCAATCATCATCGGAAACAAGGGATTTTTTACAACCGGTAAACACTGCACTCAGCAGGCAAGTAAGGATAAGGATCTTTTTCATATTCGACAGGTAGGGCGGCAAAATAGAGAAAAATATTTTAGAAGTCCAAATGGTTGGTTGCAAAGCTCCTAAGTTGGAAGTGCTATACTTGGGGAATTGCGCAAGGAGCAACTTCACAACACCAACAACGGCATAAAATTAAGTATCGAGATTATCCCATTCTTCTCCCAAAACCCACCTTAAGGCAGATAATTTGCCATTCAACATGCCCCATTCAAAATCATCCCATGGGCCAACATTTTCTAAGCCATAAAGGGCTTCAATTTTCTTAGCGGATTTCTTTGCACCTTCCCAAATATCTTTGGATGTTGTATTTCGATCATATTCCTTAAGTGAATTTCTTTCCACGATTTGGTGTTTTCCCAATTCAATTTGATATAGCCAATTTTGATGTCTATTATACCAAACCTTATCAATTAACTCAGTAATAGCTCGAATAATCTCCGTTAGTCCTCTTGGCTCTTCAACCCACTCTTCTTTAATCATGTTTTCAGTCACAACCTGAGGATGATATCTGTATAATGCTTCAGCAAGTTTAATGAAATAAAGAGATTTTATTTTTGAAAAGAGAGAGGATAAATCAGGGTGAGGAATTTTGTTATTGCCATTTGGCAAACTGAAATCAATGGTGTTGTGTGTCACGAAAGCAAATCGATTTCCCACATATTTTTTGTTTCGAATGTAATCGGAATAGATTTCTATTATGATTGCGTCGTTGATACTATTTTTCTTGAGATGAAATGGAGCTTTTTTATCAATTGCTCTTTGTGCAGCTCGCAACTTAACAACATCCGATGTTTCAACAATTTGTGCTGCTTTTAATAATCTTTCAATTCTTGCTACCGAATCTATCGCTGATTCACCCAAAAGCGGGATTTTATAGTCTACATCATTGAGCTGCTCCAAAACGGCATGTTTCTTTCTTGAATCACCAAATTTGTCTACGGCATCCTTAGCTCGTTTAATAACACTCGAGAGGCCCTGACTGCTCTCTTTTATTATTCGTTTCTTATGGTTTTCAAATTCATCAACAATAATTTGAGGAACAATTAATGAGAGGTCTTGTCGCTGAATTAATTCTTCAAGGATATCAAGAAGTGGTTTTTGTTGATGATCTTTTGCTAAATCAATCCAAACACAAGTATCAACAAGAATTTTAACCATATTATTGAATGATAATTTTTTGCTTACAATATCTTGGGTTAACTCAATTTTTAAGTAGAAATTAAAAGCTGAATGATGTATTGGCCTTCATATTGCTAATGGATACAATAAAAAACAAACCGTACAAGAGACATAACGATGATTCCATTTATTCAAATGCTGGCTAACAAAAAATCCTACTTCAAACTCTCCATATCAATCACAAAGCGATACTTCACATCTTTTCGTAGCACCCGCTCATAAGCTTCATTTATGTATTGTATGGGTATCACTTCCACATCAGAAGTAATATTGTGTGAGGCGCAAAAATCAAGCATCTCCTGTGTTTCCACTGTACCGCCAATCATAGAGCCAATAATGCAGCGGCGGTTTTTGATCAATGCAAAAGGGCTTAATTTGGGGTCTTCGCCAGGCAGGCCAACTACCAGCATTTTGCCCTGCAGACCCAGCAGCTTTAAATAGAGTTCGTAATCGTGGTTGCCGCTAACGGCATCGAGTACCACATCAAAATGGCTTTCTAATTTTTTCATGGCAGCAGCATCGGTACTCAGCACAAAATAATGGGCGCCCAATCTTTTGGCATCCGCTTCTTTTGAAGAAGAAGTACTGAGAAGGGTAACCTCGGCGCCCATGGCAACGGCAAATTTTACAGCCATATGCCCGAGGCCACCAAGTCCCGCTACTGCTACTTTATCGCCGGGTTTTACATTGGCATACCGCAGCGGCGAATAAGTGGTAATGCCCGCACAAAGCAATGGTGCTACGCCAGGCAGGTGCAACGTATCAGCAATACGGTAAACCCATCTTTCATCGCAAACAATTTGTGTACTGTAGCCGCCCTGTGCCATGGTAGTCTTATCTCTTTCGTAACCATTGTAAGTGCCCGTCATGCCTTCCACGCAATATTGCTCCATGTAGTCGCGACAAGGTTTGCACTGGCGGCAACTGTCAGTCATTACACCAATGCCGGCAATATCACCAATCTTAAATTTTTTTGCATCGCTTCCAAGCCCGGTCACTTTTCCAACGATCTCATGCCCAGGCACCATAGGATAAATCGAATCATTCCATTCGTTTCTTGCCTGGTGCAGGTCGGAGTGGCATACGCCGGAAAATAAAATATCAACGAGCACATCATGTGGTCTTAATTCTCTTCTTTCGAAGTGATAAGGCGCCAGGGGTGAAGTGGGATTTTGTGCAGCGTATGCGGAGACTGGTATCATAGAGAAGGAGCGGCCAAAGGAGTTTTACCCCTTAAGCCTGTTTTTATTGTGCCACTTAATGAACCTGCTGTCAGGGTTGTCTTTTTACTTCCACTTTTAAATTTGTAGTGATAGTTAGATAACCTGCGTCCAAAAGTTTATGCAAATCTGCACGGAAAAGTAAGCATATGTTACTAATATTCTGAATGCTCCTTGACCTGGCCAACTTTAGTTAATATAGATTTCCCATATTGTACTTTATCCGGTTCCAAAGCCTTTTTCCAATTTCTGTTGCTGTTGAATAATCTTACTGCACAATGTTAAGACTCCCATCTTCAGAAATTGTAATACAGTCGCACAATAGGTTGTACTCCTTAACTTAAAAAGAAAAAGCTCACCAGGCAGTAGTACTTTAAAGCAATATTTCCTCTTGGTTGCCAAAAGTTTACATCTTCTCTGCTTTGCTGAGCTAAGAATTTGTATTAGTTATTATCAGTTACACCAATGTAAATTTCATTTAAAGAAGTTCGCACTCTTAACTACTTCTTCAGTTAACCTCCCCCACATCTTGCTATACCTGCTTTTGCTTTTTGATCCAGCGAATCTTTAAAGTCGTGGTTGTCCATGTCAATGCATTGCTGGTAAAATTCGATGGCTTTTGCCTTATTACCCTTTTTTTCCCAGATCAGACCGATTTGAAGGGCAGCACGGGCGGCAAAATATTCTGTCCTGTTTTTCCCAAAATTGATAGTAGCCTGGTACGCCTGCATAGCGTCATCGTATTTATCCAGATCATCATAAATACGGCCAACGCGGTACATGAATTCCAATTTTTCTTCAGGCTTTTGAAAATCATTGGAGCTTTTGCCTGCCAGCATTGCCAGTGCCTCTCTGTGATACCCGCCATCGTTCAGCAATCTTGCACGCAACAGTACAAGATTTGGGACTTTGCCCGACAAGGCCTCTTTTAGTGCCCGTTTGTCTGCATCGGTATTGGTGCTTCCCTGCGATATGGCGTTTTTTAAGCAACGTTCGTATTGGGATTTATTGTTTTGCAAGAGGTAATGCATTCCCAGTTTCATCCAGGCATCTTTTACATAAAAACTGCCTTTAAAATTGCCTAAGAAACGTTCAAAGTAAATAGAGGCATCAGGCTCCAGGTGGTATAGTTTGGCAAACCCCATTTCAAAATCCCAAATTCCGGTTACTATATAATCTGGATTGATATTGCGTCCAGCTACGATCGACTTAGTGAGATTACTTTGCTTATTGTTTAGATAGAGGTTAGCAGCCATATAAGTAAATAGGTGATTATTTACTATGTCCAATTGCTGACTGCGGATAAATTGCAATGCCTCGTCCTGTTGATTGAGCAAATAAAATTGCATGTAACAACTGTAAAAAATTCCTTCTTCCATAAAAAGCTGCGCCCAACTATCTTTTGATGAAATGAATTGCTGGAGATAGCTGCGGCCTTGTTCCATAGTGCCTTTAATGCCAAGGAGATTACTAAGCCACTTATAACCTTTTGGTACTGTAGCAGCTGCCATTTGCATCGGCCCGGTTATCATCAGGTTGGGAGTAAAGCGTGGGAATTTTTGCTGGTTTTCCCGGGCAAGTTTAAAAGCATCCCGAAAAGCCCAGCCAGCCGCCCAGCGGTTGCCGAATTTTATTTCTATAACAGCCCATTGCAGATTGATAATGGCTTTACTAAAAAGTTTTAATGGCGAATCGTCCGGAGCTTCATCCATCAGGGCAAGGCGTGTATCCCAGTTGTCAATTCTTTTTTTTCTTTCGTTAGGGTCTTCGTTCAAAAAAAGGGTAAAAAAATCAATATAATTTTCAACAAAAGAAGGAACAAGGTTATTGGGATTGCGCTGTTTCTCTGCATTAAGCAAAGCTTGTGCAGGAGCCAATTTGAGGCTGATCACATCGTGATAAGCTTTTACGCAGTTTGCATTGAAGTCAAATACCGTTTGGGCAGTAAGAGTGGTACCGTTCAAAAGAATAAGAAAAGTAAAAAGAAATGTCTTCATGCAACAGCAAAATAAAAACGGAGCGTTCAATTCGCTCCGTCTTTTATTTAATATTCTTGAAATAGCGGGATATTATTTGGTTTCAATGCTGTCATTAAGGTCAGAATCAACCAAGATGCGGCCACAATTTTCGCAAACTATAATTTTCTTCCGTTGCTTGATCTCACTCTGGCGTTGTGGTGGTACGGCATTAAAGCAGCCCCCGCAGGCGTCGCGTACAACGGGTACTACAGCCAGGCCATTACGATAATTTTTACGGATGCGCTGGTATGAAGTAAGAAGCCTTCCTTCCACTTTTCCCTTTGCATCATTTGAAAGATCGAGGTAGTGATTTTCTTCTTTTTCAGTTTCTGCAATTATCTTTTCAAGTTCACCTTTTTTGGTGTTCAGTACAGTTTCTTTACTGCTGATAGCTTTGTTTGCTGCTTCCAGTTTACGGGCTTTTTCCTGTATCTCGTCATTGGCGTCTTTGATATGCTTTTCTGAAAGCTTTACTTCCAGTTGCTGCATTTCAATTTCCTTATTTATAGCTTCAAATTCACGGCTGTTCTTTACGTTGGTGCTTTGTTTATCGTATTTCGCTATTAATTCTTCTGAATTTTTGATAGCTGCTTTTTTGCTTTCAATAAACTCGTTGATACCATTGATCTCTTCTTCTACACGGGTTCTTCTGCTGAAAAGCCCCTGTATTTCATCTTCAAGGTCGGCCACTTCCATGGGTAATTCACCCTTTAGTATCCTGATCTCGTCCAGTTTGGAATCAATCTTTTGAAGTGTAACCAATGAAACCAGCTTTTCTTCTACCGAAAAATCTTTTACTGTTGCCATTTGCTTGGATAGTTTAAGGTTTAAAGCTGAAGATGTGTTCTTCAAAAACAACGCTTTAAACGAAATAATGAACTGGATTGGTGTTCACCCCTGTTTTAAGGACGGCAAAAGTAGGGAATTTTTCCTGCAAAAAATCTGCGATCAGGTCAATTGTAAACTGTTCGCTTTCCCAATGCCCGATATCAATCAAAAGTATTTTGCCATCAGCATCAAAAAACTCGTGGTATTTTATATCAGATGTTATAAAAACATCGGCGTCGGCAACTATAGCTTTACTGGTTAAAAAGCTGCCTGCGCCCCCACATACGGCTACTTTTTTTACCGATTTACCCAGCAGTGGACTATGCTTAATGACCGAAAGACCAAAAGCTTCTTTTATTCGATGCAAAAATTGGGTTGCTGTCATTGCCTCAGGTAGTTCTCCTATCATTCCTGAACCTGTTTCCTGGTGCTCATTTTCAAGCTGTATCACTTCATAAGCGGGTACATCATAAGGATGGGCTTCTTTAAGCGCCCTCACTATTTTATCGTGCAAATAGGAAGGGAAAATAATTTCTAGCCTATATTCTTCTACATTTTCTCTTTCACCGCCTGCATTTCCAATTACAGGGTTGCTGCCTTTCATCGGTCTAAAGCTGCCGGTTCCTCTTGTCATAAAACTGCATTCTTCATACAGCCCAATAGTGCCGGCTCCGGCTGCAAAAAGGGCCGATTTTAATGTGTCTGCTGCGGTTATTGGCACGTAAGTATACAGTTTTGAAATTAACCGGGTTTTAGGCGAAAGGGCCCGGAGACTATTGTTTTTTAGGAGAAGGAGATGTGCAATTCTCGAATTTACTCCGGTTTGAATGTTATCGAGATTAGTATGTATGGCATAAATGGCAATATCATTTTTTATGGCCTTGATTACAGTTTTTTCGACGTAGGAGCGGGGTGTAAGCTTTTTTAAGGCATTAAAAACAATAGGATGGTGCGCCACTATCAGGTTACAGTTGCGTGCAATGGCTTCTTCTACTACAGCATAAGTTGCATCCAGTGAACATAATACGCCGGTACAATCCCAAGTTGGGTCGCCGGTGATCAAACCTGAGTTATCGTAGGATTCCTGGTAAGGCGGTGGTGCCCAATTTTCAAGGGAATTTAAAATTTGACCAATGAGCATTCGTAAACAGTTAGAGCATAGGTTTTAAAAAATGAAGCTAATCAAAAAGCAACAAATTATTCCGCTGAGGTGGAAATAGGAGTTTTAATATTTGTCACGCTTTATACAAAAAAACGTTAAGTCAGCGTTTATATATGCGAGTGACAACTTTTGGTTTGGTTATACACTGATGTGAATAGATTAAAGCAATGTCTTTTAGTTTATTGAAATAATTGGCAAATGATTTGCAGCATTGTCTGAAAAATTACATTTTGCGTCAGGATAGCAAATGAAGTTTGAAAAACCGTACAACATTTTATTGAATTTCTCTATCTTTAAAAGTATCCAGCCTTAAGCAGTTGGATAATTACTAAAAGTTTATATCATTATCGACTTGCTTTGCTGATTAAAAAATTTCTGATATTTTCTCTGGCAATTTTACTTGCCGAAACCGTTCACGGGCAGTTGTCGGCGCAGTTTTCCGCCGATCCTCTTTCAGGTTGTGCACCTATTCGTATTCAGTTTACCGATTTATCTACTGGTGGAGCTACGGGATGGAAATGGGATCTTGGCAACGGAACAATATCTGCTTTTAAAGATCCGAGTACAGTATATTTTAACCCTGGAGTATATACAGTGAAGCTGACTGTCTATAATGGACCAACAGATTCTGCCACAATTATCAAGACTAATTATATCTTAGTTAACCCTATACCAATTATTAATTTTGGGGCTTCGCCCCTGCAGGGTTGTACTCCTGTTTCAGTGAAGTTTACTGATTCAAGCACAACTGCTTCAGGCAACTTTGTAGACTGGCAATGGGATTTTGGCGACGGTTTTTTAGGCAGTGGAAAGAACCCGGTCCATCTTTATAATAGTGCAGGCATTTTTAAAGTAACACTTACTGCAACAAATAATTTTGGGTGTAAAAATTCTTTTTCCAGAACGAATTATATTACCGTTTTTGATTCACTGAGAGCAAATTTTGGTATAAAAAACGTTTCTGGCTGTGCTGCTCCGGTTAGTGTTCAATTTGGTGACAGCAGTGTGGGGAAAGGGATTACAAAATGGACCTGGGATTTTGGCGACGGAACAATTTTATCCGGGACGAACAAAAATCCAACCCATAGTTTTAGTATACCAGGCACATACAGTGTAAAATTGGTTATTGAAAATGCAAATGGCTGTAAAGATTCAATTCTCAGAAAGAACATTGTAAACGTTGGAAATTTCACGGCCAATTTTAGTATGCAAGTCAGTACCTGTGCTTCGCAGACGGTTAATATGACTAATACCTCAACCCCACTAAACCTACTTAGTGACGCAGCGTGGGATTTTGGAGATGGAACGTTTGGGTCAGGAATTAACACTTCACATGCCTTTAATGCCACCGGTACGTACAAAGTAAAAATGGTCGCTTTTTTTGGTGCCTGCAAGGACTCTTTTCAAAGATTCATAACTGTAGTCCCTCAGCCAACCGCAGCTTTTGAAGCTGTTCCTACAGGAGCCTGTAAGCCACCACTTAAAGTACAGTTTGCAAACTCAACAATTGGAGGTACCGTAGTCGCATGGTATTTCGGCAATGGCGAAACTTCAACTTTGAACAACCCCGTAACAACATATACAAATTATGGTTCGTATAATGTACGGCTGATAGTAAAAAATAGTAATGGATGCTTTGACACCCTTGATAAACGGGGTCTTGTAGTTATAAAACCGCCAGTTATCGCGGAAATTACAGGGCCATTAGAGGGCTGCCTTCAGACCCCAGGAACCTTTGATGTAAAGGTAGATGCTGCTGATGCCGTAGTAAAATGGGAATGGGACTTTGGTGATGGACAAACATCAACTCTTAAGAGCCCTGAGCACAGTTTTGCTGATACTGGTACATATAATGTAAGTGTTGTTATAACAACACGCTATGGTTGCACGGATACTTTTAGCACGGTAGTGAGGAGAGGGCGTAAACCAACACCAAAATTTGGTGGAGGACCAAGGTTAGTGTGCCCTCTGGATGAAGTGCATTTTTTTGATTCAAGTACCGGGTTTATAAATAAGTGGGTATGGGTATTTGGCGATGGGGGACAATCTTTTGAACAAAATCCTGAGCATAAATATAACGATACAGGATGGATGAGAGTATCCCTCACTGTTTATGGGAATGGCTGTGCTGACTCAACTTTGATTGATAGTTTTCTCTACGTAAAACCGCCTATAGCCAGCTTCCGCGACTCAGGCGTTTGTGGGGATCAATCCAGGAGATTTTTTATTGATGGATCCAAATTCGGGCCTGTAACCGACACTACATATAGGAAATGGTTGTGGTATATAGACGATCCCGGTGAGACCCACCCGGTTATTTTTATGGACAGAATGGATTCCGTTTTTTATTTTGGGCCCTCGGATTCAGCCTTTTACTACGGACCTGTAGTGTTAAATACCGGTGTGCATCATATAAGTTTGAAAGTTCAGGATGGGATTTGTGAGCACCAGGCGAGTCAGGATGTTTTTATTTTAAATGAAAAGCCTGACTTTACCTGGGACCCAGTTGGACATTGCAATTTTACTAATGTTTCTTTTACAGCATCAGGACCCAGCCTGCACCCAGCCTATATTAAAGACTATAAATGGAAGTTTGGAGACGGCAGCAGCTTAATTACAGACACCCCTTATGTTATGCATACCTATTATCAGGCTGGTATTGCAAACGTAGAGTTAACAGTTACTGATTTAAATGGTTGTAAAAGTTTCATATCCAAATCTATTGACGTACCCTTTCAACCTGCACCAAAATTTGGTCCTTCTTCACCCGCGGTGTGTTTACAAAGTGCTTTTACTTTTATAGACTCAACTTTTTCCGGTCCAACAAATCCTGTAAAAGAATGGAGATGGAATTTTGGAGATGGAACTGATACTGTCTTTACTGCACCACCCTTCACTCACCAATATAAAGATACCGGGGCATATGTGGTGAAACTTACTATTATAGATACGGCAGGTTGTAGCGGTACTTCTAAGCCGGACACAGTTTTGGTTTACAAGCCATCCGTCGATTTTATGTCTCCTGATACCTTGGTATGCGTTGGCGCCCCGGTGGACTTTACCAGTCTGTACAGTGGACATTTTCAGAATGTTACATATCGTTGGGATTTTGATTCCGCTCACCCAAATTTGAAAACAAGTTCTGATCCTAATCCTCAAAATATAAAATATTTTGCGGCCGGCAAATACACTGTAACTCTTACAGTAACAGATGCTAATTGTTCAGTTACAGAAACCAAGCATGAGTACATTACAGTAGGCAATGCTAAGGCGTTTTTTGATATTGATACAGCTTTTACATCCTGTCCACCTTTAGTTGTGGGATTTACAAATAATTCACTTTATAATACTTTGAACAATTGGGATTTTGGGGATGGAAATACTTCAACTATAGATGATCCATCTCATACTTACACCCAGCCAGGTACTTTTTGGGCAAAACTTGTAGTGGCGGGTAATGGCGGTTGTTCTGACTCAATATTTAAGAAAATTCAGATCAACGGTCCCCAGGGAAAACTTATTTATACGGCACGGTCTGCATGTCCTCCGTTAAGAATTAATTTTTCTACAGATTCAGTCAAAAATACAGCACTTTATACCTGGGATTTTGGCGATGGTAAATCTATAGTTACTGTAACCCCCAATACAAGACATGTTTATGAAATTCCAGGAGCTTATGTTCCTAAACTTGTACTATCTGATACAGCAGGCTGCAATGTGCCTAGAATAGGACCTGACACAATTAAGGTAGTTGGCGCAAAGGCATTCATTAAATCTTTGCCAAAATATGAATATTGTGACTCTACTACAGTTTCGTTTTTTGACTCTACTATCACAACCGATGTAGTGACTTCATATAAATGGGATTTAGGCGATGGTACTCAGACGTCAGATAAAGATCCAATTCATTCCTATAATAAGACCGGCATTTACAATGTTACTTTTGAAGTACGTACACTGGGTGGGTGCGTAACCATCGATACCATTCCCACACCTGTAATTGTAGCACCTACTCCGCAAATTGAGGCAGGAAAAGATACAGGGGTATGTGTTCCTTCAACAGTACAATTTCAGGGCTCCTGGATAAACCAGGATACTTCAGCTATGCAATGGAAATGGATCTTTGGAAATGGCAAATCCTCGACAGATTTCATTCCGTCCCCCGTCAGTTATACGCTGCCCGGCAAATATCCTGTTACATTTTTAGGAATGAGCAATTATGGTTGTGGAGATACAACCTCGCTAATATTAACTGTCAACGATACCCCCCGTATTGTTGCGGGTCCGTCTTCATACATCTGTCTTGGTACGCCCGTGACTCTCGGTGCAACCGGGGCAAAGGATTATTCATGGGATAACACTACCTCTTTAAGTTGTCTTAACTGTCAAAATCCACGTGCAAATCCCCCGGCCCAGGAAATTTTCAGGGTCGTAGGAACAGATATCAATGGGTGCAAATCATCCGATACCTTATTAATAAAAGTAAAACAACCTGGACACATCATTGTTGGACCTGGAGATACACTTTGCATTGGAGAATCATTCTTATTGCAAGCATCTGGCACAGAAAAGTATAAATGGCAGCCACCGACTGGTCTTTCATCTACAACCATTTCAAATCCGTTGGCGACACCATCAGCTACAACAAAGTATAAGGTAGTTGGATACGACACACTTGGTTGTTTTTATGATTCGGGTTTTATTACTGTTGCAGTATATCCCATCCCTAAATTTAATATTGTCGAAGACCGCATTGTGGCCGCCACGGGTACTATTGTAACCATAAAAACTACCTCTTCGCCAGATATTAACAGGTGGCGTTGGGCACCGCCGATTGGGCTTAACTGTATCGACTGTCCGGAACCCCAACTCACTGTAACGAAGCCTGTTACTTTAACTGCCAGGGTTGCTAATCTGGGTAATTGCAGGGCACAGGATAAAGTGACCATAGTTCCGATCTGTAATAATGAAAATGTATTTATACCCAATACTTTTTCACCAAATGGAGATGGGCACAATGACATGTTTTATCCCAGGGGTAGGGGGCTTGCAGCTATTAAAAGCATGCGCATCTTTAACAGGTGGGGCGAACTTTTATTTGAACAAAAAAACTTTGCAGTAAATGATCCTAATGCAGGATGGGACGGTTCTTATAAGGGCCAGAAACTTACTCCTGATGTTTATGTATATATGATAGATGTTCTTTGTGAAAATACAGAGGTAATTAGTGTAAAAGGTAATATAACCCTGTTAAAATAGGCCAGCAAATCCAATGGTAAAAACGATAAACTTTTTAAAAATCAGTAAAAGGAATACAGGATAAAATAGTGAACAACAGGAGATATACAACCTTCGTTTTGATGCTTGCCATAGGGTTAAACCTTTTTTCTGAGAATAACACTTTTGGACAGGATATTCATTTGTCACAATTCTTTGAAGCGCCCTTATGGCGCAATCCTTCCCTCGCTGGCATTTTTCATGGCGACCTAAGGTTCCAGGCTGTGTACCGTACACAGTGGGGAAGTGTTACAAACCCTTACCAGACAGCATCCTGTAATGGAGAGTATAAAATGCCTATTGGTGGTGCTAACGACTTCCTTACATTAGGTATGCAGATCATGTATGATAAAGCGGGCTCCACAAATTTTACAACGACTCATGTGTTGCCTGCCATTAACTATCACAAATCATTGAGCGCCGAAAAAAATACCTACCTGTCTCTTGGTTTTATGGGAGGTTTTGTACAGCGCAGTATCGACAGATCTAAAATTACCACCAACAGCCAGTGGGACGGAACTGGGTACAATCAATCTCTTGATATAAATGAATCACTTGCAAATTATAATCTCAGGTATGGCGATGCAAGTGTGGGAATGACTTTCAATTCAGGGATCGGGTCGAGTGAATATGATAATTTTTTTGTAGGGATAGCATATCATCATTTTAACCGTCCCGCTAATTCGTTCTACCGGGATCCCGAAATAGAATTAAATCCAAAATGGGTGTACTCACTTGGTGTACGCTTTGGCATTACGCCTGCTACATATCTTACCATACAGGCGGACCATACCAGCCAGGGAAGCTACCGGGAAACACTTGGTGGAGCAATGCTCGGCATAGCTCTTGAAGGATATGATTTTAAGGAATCCAGGTACAGCCTTCATGCCGGAGGGTTCTTACGCTGGAAAGATGCTTTTGTTCCGGTGATCAAGTTGGACTACAACCCTTTCTCCGTTGCATTTAGCTACGATATAAATATATCTCAGTTAAAAACTGCCAGCCAGGGCAGGGGCGGTTTTGAAATGTCAATAACCTACCAGACCTTTTTCGACCGCAATAACAGTACAAAAAACGCAGTGCTTTGTCCACGTTTTTAAAAAACCGGGTTCTGTTAAAGCCTATCAGGTATACCCTGTATAAAAAATGTTGTGAATTTGTGGTATCTTTTATCAGTCAAAAGCATCAGCAATATTTGGAAAATTGATTTTGCAGGGAAACATTATTACCTATTTTTGCCACCCCTTCAAAAAAAGGGACAGAACGGTGAGGTGGATGAGCGGCTGAAATCAGTAGTTTGCTAAACTGCCGTACGGGTTAAACTGTACCGCGGGTTCGAATCCCGCCCTCACCGCAAAAAGTCTTAGATTTACGTTGTTATACACACCACATGTTTGATTTTGAAAAATTAGAAGTTTACCAGGTAACCAAGACCCAAAACATTGAGGTATTGCGTTTTTTGTTTCAGCATACCGAACTAAACGATGATTTTTCAAAAAGCTGGAAAGAGTCAAGCATGGGTACGGTATTAAACCTGGCAGAGAGTACCGCCCGTATGACACATCCCGAAAAAAAGCATTATCTCACGCTGGCACGTGGTAATATAAACAGTTGTGTAGCGCTGATGGAATTGGGAAAAGAAATGAGTTGGATTGATCAGGAAACATTCGAACATTTTTATGCCCGTTATGAACAAATGAGCAAAATGATGCTGGGAATGATCAGGAGTTTTAGTGTAGATCAGAAGATTTAAGGTATAAAAATATTCGGGGAGTAGCGCAGCCCGGTAGCGTACCTGGTTTGGGACCAGGTGGTCGCAGGTTCGAATCCTGTCTCCCCGACAAAAAATGAAGTGGCTTTGGCCGCTTTTTTTTGTGCCCTTTAAAGAATGGATTTTCAGAAGACTAGCCAGTTTTTTGATGCATAAAACTTTACGGTACAAGAGAGTGACACCCGTCGGAACGGAGTTCATCCGGCCGGACAACGATGAGCCATGAAAAACCCCTGGCTGGCATCATAAAAAAATCAATTTCGAATAGATATTATATTATACCTGCCAGACTGCCTCCTTTTGCAAACAGCTTGTCGATCTTTTTTTCAATAGCAGGATCTTTTTCAAGAACAGGTGCATGATGCGGTTTAATTCTTGCATCAATTACCAGCGGCCCGCGACAACCCCAGTGTTTGTTTTCGGTAAAAGCATTAATACCATATATATCATGAGAAGGATTGCAACGGGTAAATGTTACCCATAAGAAATTGCGAAGGTTAGCTGATATAAACGACGCATCATCACAGATAATAATAAAAGCTGTTGAATTTAATTGCTCAATGATCATTGAGCATTGATCATTGAGCATTTTCATTTCTTTCTGCGAATTATCATAAGAAGTGAATGCTTCAGTCTGCAATGCAACAACACCTGGCATACAGATCTGCGCATTTGTAAAACCATTTAATTCTTTCAATACCTGTGGCGCTTCGATCGCCAGTTCACGTTTTACATCTCCACAAGCAGCCAGCACAACCTTGCTTCCGATATTTAAGCCGGTACCACTATAATCGAGTGTATCAATAGTGGTATTGGTGTAAAAATGTACATCTCTTGTAAGATCTATGCGTTGTAAAATGTATTCTATGAACTCCCGGACATTATGAGTACTCAACTGGTTGGTATCATCGGCTGTAATAAAAAGAAATTTTGCAAGGCTTAGTTGGCCTGTGCCAAGGATATGATTTGCAATGGTAAGAATTTCTGCAGGCTGCTTTAAAGACAGGTATGGCATATAACGTTCACTACCTATGGCAAGCAGCAAGGGATGCACACCCGCAGCATCTACTGCATGTACTTCTTTAAGCCCTGGTATTTCCTTTGGCAAAGCATCGCCTGTTATTTCATGTATAAGTTGGCCAAAGCTGGTATCTTCCTGTGGTGGCCGGCCCACAACAGTAAACGGCCAGATGGCATTTTTCTTTGCATATACTTTATGCACACGCATTAATGGAAAAGGATGCTGCAAACTGTAATATCCCAAATGATCGCCAAAAGGACCTTCAGGTTTGTTTTCACCGGGATATACTTCGCCTGTAATAACAAAGTCAGCATCTGTGCTGATACAAAATCCATCATCGTAACAATAACGAAACCTTCTTCCACCAAGCACGCCTGCAAATGTCAGTTCGCTGATGTCTTCAGGCAAAGGCATAACAGCACTAACGCTATGCGAAGGCGGTCCCCCCACGAAGCAACTTACTTTCAAAGGCAATCCTTTTTTGTTTGCTTTGGTTTGATGAATACCAATACCGCGGTGCAATTGATAATGAAGACCAATCTCTTTATTGATGTTATAATCATTACCATTTAGTTGAATTCGATACATACCGAGATTAGAATTGCTTGTTCCGGGCTTTTCAATATCTTCAGTATAAACCTGTGGAAGTGTAACAAAAGCACCGCCATCCATTGGCCAATGTTTTATCAGTGGCAGATCCGATACCTGGATCTCATTTAAGTTGTGTGAATGTTTTTTTGGAAGAGCTTTTAATCCGGCATTAAAATTTTTGAAAGGTGACCTGATCGCTTTAAGAGGATCATTCTTTAATTCGATGAGCTTCTGAACCTGTTGCAGGGTTTTACGGAAGATGAATTTGCTTCTTTCCCGGGTGCCAAAAATGTTGGATGCTGCCCGGTATTTTGTTCCTTTTACATTTTCAAACAGTAGTGCAGGGCCTTTTGCTTCATGTACACGCAAGTGAATAGCGGTCATTTCGAGATCAGGATCAACTTCTTCTTTAATGCGGAGAAGCTGCCCATGTTTTTCAAGATCGAGTAAACATGCTTCTAAAGATGCATAGGCCATATTTGCAAAATAACAGTGATAATTTTTGACCTGCACTAAATCTTGATAGTCACAGGCCAAAACAAATATCTTTGCTTACGACCATTTTTTCTATACATGAAACTGCTTATCAGGAACGACTGGACCTTAGCCGAAATAGAAGAGATCTATTTCCGCCCTTTGCTCGATCTTATTTTTGATGCTGCCAGCATTCATCGGCAAAATAAAGCCTATAGCGAAGTACAGGTAAGCAGCCTTATTTCTATCAAAACTGGAGGCTGTAAAGAAGATTGTGCCTACTGCCCGCAGGCTGCCCGTTATCATACTAATATTGAAGTGGAGCCCTTAATGACAGTTGAAAAAGTAAAGGAAAGGGCTGCAATAGCAAAGGCCAACGGAGCCAGCCGCCTATGCATGGGTGCCGCCTGGCGTGAAGTGCGGGATAACCGTGATTTTGACCGGGTACTCGAAATGGTTTCTGAAGTAAATGATATGGGGCTTGAAGTATGTTGTACTCTGGGAATGCTCACTTACGAACAGGCTGAACGCCTGAAAGAAGCGGGTTGCTTTGCTTATAATCACAACATTGATACCTCGCCTGAAAACTACGGCAACATTATTACCACACGTACCATTGACGACCGTTTGAATACACTGACCAATGTTCGCAAAGCAAAACTGAGCGTATGTTGTGGGGGAATTGTTGGACTTGGCGAAACCGATGATGACCGCGTAAAGATGTTGCATACACTCGCCACTATGGAAACACATCCTGACTCTGTTCCCATCAATGCATTAGTGCCGGTGGAAGGAACGCCGTTGCAGGATAATAAACGTGTGGAGATTGACGAAATGCTCCGTATGATTGCCACTGCCCGTATCATTATGCCCAAAAGTGTGGTGCGTTTGTCTGCAGGCCGAAATGAAATGAGCATCGCCGAACAGGCTTTGTGTTTTATGGCGGGTGCCAATTCCATTTTTGCAGGTGAAAAATTATTGACGACACCTAATCCTGATTTTGATACCGACATGCAGATGTTCAAACTGCTGGGGTTGACGCCACGTAAGGCTTTTAAAGACAGGTTGGAGGAAGTTCCGGCATAGGAATGGTCATTGATCAATGAGTCATTAGGTCATTTGTTTTTATGTTACCAGCTATAATTTTTCACAGCAACTTCGTTGTGTCACTCCCTTGTACGACATAATTCTAATCATCATTTAGAGAAGCAGCAATAAATAAAACCCGTTCCTATTGTGGATGTTAGCCAAAACTTTAATGATCACTTACAGCAAAAACTTGATGAAAGAAAAGCTGCTGGTTTGTTGCGTGGTTTGGTTTGCATAAACGATGCTGTTGATTTTAGCTCAAATGATTACTTAGGATTTTCTAAGTTGCCGCAATTAAAAGCGATTGAATCAAAGGGTTTGCCTACCGGCTCTACAGGCTCCCGCCTTATTACAGGCAATTCGCAGTTAGCAGAAGATACAGAAAATCTTATTGCTGAATATCACAATGCAGAAGCTGCACTCATCTTTAATTCCGGTTATGATGCCAATGTTGGATTGTTCTCCTGCATTGCATCAAAGGATGATACGATCATATCCGATGAGTATATCCATGCAAGCATTATCGATGGGATCAAGTTAAGCAATGCTAACCGCTATAAATTCAAACATAACAATGCAGAGGATCTCGAAAAGAAGTTACAACAAGCCACAGGTAATAAGTTTGTTGCAATAGAATCCATTTATTCAATGGATGGCGATGAAGCACCCTTAAAAGAAATTGCGGTATTATGTAAAAAATATGATGCACTGCTGATCGTCGATGAAGCGCATGCAACTGGTGTATATGGTGAAAAAGGAGAGGGGCTTGTTAGTTTCTATCAATTGGAGAATGAAGTTTATGCCCGAATCATCACTTTCGGAAAGGCAATCGGACTGCATGGTGCAGCCGTTTTAGGAAGTACAGTGTTGCGAAATTATCTCATCAATCATGCAAGGGCATTTATTTATACAACGGCATTGCCACCGGTTACATATTTGCAATTGCAGAAAGCTTATGAACTTTTGCCTTCAGCAAACCGGTCAGTATTATTTCAATTGATTGATTATTTTAAAAAGACTTCGACAATCTCGGAAAATATTTCATTTGCCGAAAGCGATTCGCCCATACAGGGAATAATAGTTGGAGATAATTTTAAAGCAAGGTCATTGGCGGATCATCTTTTTGCCAAGGGCTTTTTTGTAAAAGCAATTTTGTCGCCAACAGTTCCGGTGGGTAAAGAAAGAATACGCATTTCCCTGCACACTTTTAATGCCACTACACAAATTGATGAACTATTAAAAACTGTAAAAGAATTTATTTACATCTGATACCTATTAATTGTATATACCTTATCAACTTATCAACTATCCAACCAGTCAACCAAAATGAGCATCATCATAGCAGGTATACATACAGGCATCGGAAAAACGGTTTGTTCTGCTATTATATGCCAGGCAATGGGTTGGGATTACTGGAAACCGGTTCAGGCAGGTGAGTTGGACAACTCGGATTCAATATTCATTCAAAAAAATGTAAGCAATCCCCTTTGCGACATACATCCAGAAACATACCGGCTTACAGTCGCTGCTTCGCCACATTATGCTGCTGCTGTGGATGGTATTGAAATTAAAAAGGAAGATATCATTCTTCCTTTATCTAATAACAGCATTGTAATTGAAACAGCCGGGGGATTAATGAGTCCTCTCGCAAAAGGCTTTTTTAATATTGATCTGGTTCAGCATTTTAATCTGCCAGTGATATTGGTTTCTAGTAATTATCTCGGCAGCATCAATCACACACTGCTGAGTGTGGCTGCATTGCAGGAAAGAAATATTACTATAAAGGGAATTGTATTCAATGGCGATACCGTTGCATCAACCGAATCCTTTATTTTGGAACATACACAATTGCCTTTACTGTTCTCTATTCCAAAATTTGAAGAAGTAAATGCATCAGTGATAACGGAATTTTCAAAAGGTATTTCTATAAATTAAACCGGTGACATTAGCAGAAAAAGATAGAGATTTTATCTGGCATCCGTTTACACAAATGAAAACGGCAGACCCGCCCATTCATATTGCAAGGGCGAAGGGGTGTACTTTATATGCTGCAGATGGCAAAGAGTATATTGATGCCATTTCATCCTGGTGGGTAAATATTCACGGCCATGCCAATGAACATATAGCCAAGGCAATTGGTGAGCAAGCGGCAAGACTGGAGCAGGTAATATTTGCAGGCTTTACACATACACCAGCAATAGAACTTTCGGAAAGACTTATCAGGATATTGCCTGAGCATTTTTCAAAGGTCTTCTTTTCCGATAACGGTTCTACTTCGGTGGAAGTGGCCATTAAAATGGCGCTGCAGTATTGGTATAATGGTGGAGCGAAAAGCAAATTAAAGATCATTGCTTTTGAAAATGCTTACCATGGAGATACGTTTGGCGCTATGAGCGCAGGAGACAGGAATGCATTTAATGCACCATTCCAACATTACCTTTTTGAAGTTAATCACCTGCCTGTTCCAGACGAAGAAAATATTGATACCGTCTTAAAAGAATTTGAAAAGCTCGCTGATGAAAATAATGTTGCTGCATTTATTTTCGAACCGTTGGTACAGGGTTCCTGTGGTATGCTGATGCATAAGGCAGAGCATTTAGACAGGTTGCTTGCTGTTGCCAAAGAAAAAAATATTTTATGTATCGCGGATGAAGTAATGACCGGTTTTGGAAGAACAGGTAAAACTTTTGCTATAAATTATTTGCAGCACCAGCCCGATATCATTTGTTTGTCAAAAGGTATAACTGGCGGCTTTATGCCATTGGGTGTTACAGCCTGCTCTCAAAAGATTTATAATGCATTCTATTCTGATGAAAACAGTAAAACCTTTTTTCACGGGCACTCCTATACTGCCAATCCATTAGCCTGTTCTGCCGCTAATACCAGTATAGACCTGTTACTGGAAGAACAATGCAAGGCACAAATAGAAATGATCTGCAAAAGCCATCACGAATTTGCAAACATCATAAGACAAAATGATTTTGTAAAAGAAGTTCGCCAGCATGGCACCATCCTTGCGTTAGAATTAAACACGCCAGAAAATACTTCTTACTTTAATTCAGTAAAAAAAGAAGCATATCGGTTTTATTTGCAGAATGGAGTATTGCTACGGCCGTTGGGTAATATCGTTTACATCATGCCTCCGTACTGTATTACCACAGGCGAACTTGATAAAATTTATTCAGTGATTGAATTATCATTAACGCATTTAAAAAGTATTACAAATACGTGATGTCAACCTAAGCTTGTCGAAGGACATTTGAAAAAGGTTTCGAATAGCTCAACCTGACATTTCAATAATAGCAAAATAGATGGAAAATATTTTCAATGCCTTAGTTCAGGATAATGTACTTCATGCACGCTTGCTGAATACACTATCGATGATGGAAAATGCAGGAGCTAAAAAAATAAAGAATTGTGAGCATCCGGTACTGGTGAATGAGATCATACTCAAACATTCAGCAGAAGAAGCACGGCATGCTTATTACCTCAAGAAACAGATACAAAAGATCGCTCCCAAAACCTGCCCTACATACGAAAAGAAGTATTTGCTGGCGCCCAATATCAGCTATTACTACCTGCATACTTTAGATATACAGGTTTGCCGATTTTTAAAACAGCAATATGGTTATAAGGATAATGATCTCAAGTATGCTGCTTACCTGCTGGTGACTTATGCTATTGAGGTTCGTGCCGACGAATTGTACCCGCAATACCAGGAAGTTCTTAACGCAATAAAAAGCCAGGTGAATGTAAAGAGCATTATTGCTGAGGAAGAAAATCATTTGGCAGAAATGAAGCACCAACTAAAAGAGTTTTCTACCGATTGGGAAAACCTCTGCGCTATAGTTTGTGAAATTGAAGGAAGGTTGTTTAAAGAATGGATGAAGGCATTAAAGAATGAGGTTGAGATAACAGCGACATCATCAAAATAATCTAAAAGAATGCTGACCTGAGCCGTATAGCTGTAACTCAAGACCCGGTAGAATTCTGTGCTGGAATGATTTGCGTTTAACCAATATTGGGTATTCCCAAACAACTTGTTGACTTTCAACTCTTTCAATGCCAGCAGGCATTTAGAATGGTTTTTTGATGCTTTCATTGATTACTTTCGCGGCTTTGTCAAGCCCTTCCCAATAAATTATAAGTAATCGCCCGACCTTCATGAAACCTTATTTATTAGCCCTGCTTTATTGTATCAGCAGTCCGGCATCTATTGCCCAAACAAATGCTCCTACTGAAAAAACCCTGCTTTGGCGCATTTCGGGCAAAGGCTTAAGCCAGCCATCGTACCTGTATGGCACTATGCATCTCGCAGATGAAAGACTCTTCAATTTTAGTGACTCGCTTCTTATTGCTATTGAAAAAAGCGATGGTTTTGCCATTGAGGTTGACCCTGATGAGATGATGACAGTGGTGATGGAAGAAACTTTTAATGACATTAAGGAAACGAAACTTCTAAAGGATGTTGTAAGCAGGTCAGCTTATGACAAATATGCTCCGCTGCTTTCAAAAAGACTAAAAAAACCGGAGGAAGAGCTTACAGTGAAGGATGTACTGCAGGAACAAAACAAATGGATGCATGAAGCTTATAGTAAAGGATCCATGCCAACGTTTGTTGATATCTGGTTGTATGATATAGCCCGAAGACAGGGCAAATGGGTGGGTGGAATTGAAGATGTAGAAGACCAAAATGGTTTGAGTGAAGATCTGTTTAATGAGCAAGATCTTGAGTTTCTTACCGTCGATTATAGCCAGTATGGCAAAAAGTTTCTCAAAAACATGATCGACACTTATGAGAAACAGGATATAGAAGGCATAGATGTTTTAAGTAGTGACGGAGACAGCCATCGGAAAGATGTGATGCTGTTGCGCCGTAACGTAAAAATGACCAGGCGGATGGACAGCCTTTCTGCTCTTCGCACAATGGTTTTTGCTGTTGGAGCCGCACATTTGCCCGGTGATAGCGGGGTAATAAGCCTGCTGCGGCAGAAAGGATTTGACGTGCAGCCTGTCTTTTCATCCAAAAAAATTGCGGGTAAGAACTACAAAGTGGATACGAAAGTTCTGCCCTGGCAAAAAATTGCAGATACCAAGGGGCTTTACGAAGTCGAAATGCCGGGTAAGGCTAATCCAATGAAGATGTATGGTTTATTGGAAATGCGAATAAACATAAATCTGTTTACATCTTCAGGATACCTTACAATGGCTTTTCCTTCATCTCTTCAAATGGAAAACCCGGATAGTGTTTTGCTGGTGCTGGCCCGCAAAATGATGCAGGATGAAAGACTTAAACAGGGTAAAGCTGTTTCCAGGAACGGTATAAATGGCCGGGAGTATATCAGCAAAACGAAAGGTTTATTTAAACGCGGCCAGGTTTTTTCCAGTGGTCAGACTGTTTATCTTGCTTTTGCTTTTTTCAATAAAGGGGAAAGCATTACCGGTCCCGATGCTACTCGTTTTTTTGAATCACTTGTGCTTTATCAGCGAAAAGATACGGCCGTCAATTGGGGTTCTTATTCCGGCCTACTGCCCGGTTTAGAAGGAACGGCGCCGGTGATCTTTGAGCCAAATATGGTAATGAGCAACCAGGCAAAAGAAGAAGGTTTTGATACCCGCGTTTTTACAGGCATGGATTCAAAAATGAGTTCTTTATACATGCTTATTTCGAAAAATACGGGCGTAGACTTGTATATCCCAAACGACAGTTCTTACTTAAGTCTCATAGGAGAAAATGCCAGAAAACAGGCTAAAGAATTGACAATCGATAGTTTGCAAATAGAAAATGGAGTTTATACCCTGGAGCAAAAAGGTATTTACAAAGATCAAGATTTACTTTTCCATTCAAAAACATTTATAAAAGGAAATCGCAGCTATAGTTTATTTGTCATAACACCGAAGGGAAAGGATAATGAAGAAATAGCTACACGGGCAGTGCAATCATTTAAAATAACAAGTCCTCCTGCTACTCAATGGACAACACAGGCTTTACTTAAGCAGCACTTTACCACCTGGGCGCCCGGGGAATTTCTATTATCAGAAAAAAATACAAGTCTTTCCAGCACAGTGGGATCCGAAGCTTGGAATTCACGTGACTTGAAGTCGCGGC
>JADMIO010703114.1_pt1 | contig 98772 bp, 96 predicted proteins | sample 8958161 | NCBI WGS metagenome assembly JADMIO01 (sample SAMN16585339, study PRJNA669376) | soil metagenome | isolation source: Crop rotation soil | place: USA: Cullars Rotation, Alabama | collected 2011
GACAACTTGTCCACGTGGAATTCTAAGCTTAGGATCCCAATGTGCTGGAAAGACGTCCATCCATATTTTTTGGGTCCGGCAGAAAGCCGGTCCAGAAGGTTAACCCTAACGAGTATGTTCGACCACACTTTTTCCGAGATCCCGGTGCCGTGAAGTTCTATAAAAACGTGAGGGCGTGCGTTCAACAGGAGTGAAATGTGGAGAAAATAATGGGGTCTGACGTGTCTGACCCCATTATTTTTCTCACGCGCCTTTCGCAAACAAGATGCAGCCGAAGACCGCGACAGCCAGTATGACCAGTCGATACCAGTTCCAATTCGCTCGAATCATGATTGCCTAATCCCAATGTTCCGTCATGTTCGAGCAGATTAAAAATGCGATAGTCGAGCGTCAATAGGGCATTGGAGGGCAGCCGAAGGGGCCAGACACGTCTTGGCCCTTTTCGGATTACTTCGGGTTTTCGAAGTTGAGCATCCAGCTGATGCCGAACTGGTCCACCACCGTTCCGAAGCGGGCGCCCCAGAATGTGTCCTGAAGTTCCATGCCGACTTTCCCGTTCTCCGAAAGTGCGGCGAATAATTTTTCCGTTTCCTGAAGGGTCTCGGGAACGATACAGATCGCAAAGTTGTTTCCGGGATGAAACGGATGGTCCATCCAGCGGTCTGCGGCCATCAGCGAAAGGGATCCGATCTTGAGGCTCGCGTGCATGATCCTGTCTTTTGCTTCTTTCGGCGCTTCGACAGGCGATTCCCCGACAGGCATGAGGAAAAGTTCACCGCCCAGGCACTTCTTATAGAATTCCATCGCCTGGCGGCAGTTGCCGTCGAAACTCAGGTACGTTGACATTTCTTTCATTGTTGCTCCATCGATGTCGGATTGAAGTTTTCGAACTTTCTGGTCGCCTTGCGAGTCGCCCAGAGAATCAGGGATCCGACCGCCCAGGGAATGAGCGCACCGGCGGTCGTCCCGATGGTGAGGTGCGCAAGAAGGTGACGCCAGGTCCTGCCGTCATTTCCAAAGAAAACCTCCGGCACACTGAACGCATTGTTGGTTCCCGTGGCGATCGCGATGGCGATTCCCGTGATGGCGAAGGCTTGCGCGATCCAGTCCTGGAGTACAAGGATCACCAGCAGCTGTTTGAAACTGCCGAACCCCGTGGTGTGAACGCGAATGGAATAGTAGATCGTACCCAGCCACGCCAGGGCTGTCATGCTGAACCATTGAGTGGTCCCGAGCGGTACGCCCCTCAGAGAAAGCGTCAGCCGGATGAGGCCGGCTGCGAATATCAGAATGAGAAACAGTTTTGCAAAGACGATGTATTCGGAAAGGCGCTTGCCAAAAATCGTCATATTGAACCTCCTGAAGAACCGTTATTGTTGACCCGTCGATCGTTTCATCGTCTGTTCTTCCAATTTCCGGCCCAGGGCCTTCGCCTCCTCGACGGCTTCACTCGGGGCGAAATCTTCCATCTCGAAGTACGGCCGCACTTCGACGACTTCACCATTCTTAAAAGGGATGCGCTTTGCCCAACTGAGGGCTTCTTCGCGGGACTTTACCTTGATGATCCAATATCCCGCAATCAGCTCCTTGGTTTCGGCGAACGGGCCATCCATGACGGTGCGGTCGGCTCCATCGAATCGAATGCGCGCACCCTTGGAGCTTGGCTGGAGTCCGGAACCGTCGAGCATGATCCCGGCGTTCACGAGCGCCTCGTTGTATTTTGTCATTTCGGAGATGAGCTCGTCGGTGGGCATGACTCCGGCTTCGCTGTCTTTGCTGGCTTTGACGATCATCATAAATCTCATATGGGTCTCCTTCTGGTTTTGAATTTCGGGTTAAGCACGGATTTCGTTTGCTGCCTGTAGTCGAAACGCGATGGTCCAATTCGACAGCGCCGGCAAAAAATTCCGGCTGCGCTTCTAGTCCTGAGGAAGTCCGGAAATTTCCATGACGGGTCTGATTTCCACCGTTCCCCAGCGCGCGCCAGGTATTCGTTCGGCGATGTGGATGGCTTCATCGAGATTCTTCCCTTCGATCAAGTAATAGCCGCCCAGCTGTTCACGGGTTTCTGCGAAAGGCCCGTCGGTAACGATCTTGCGGCCCTCGCGTACACGGACGCTGGTTGCCGTCGCGGTGGGGTGCAGCGGAGATGCACCCAGAAACTGACCCTTTGCATGGATATCGCGTGCGAGTTCCGCCGATTTTGCATAACAGTCGGCCCGTTCGGCTTCATTCAACGCGTTCTCATCCAGATAAATCAGCAACATGTATTTCATTCTCTTCCTCCATCCACTAGTCGAGTAACGAGGAGCGCATTCGACAGCCTCTCGGAAAAAATTTATCCTTCAGTATGCTACTGGACGCAAACCTCGAGATTGAAAAGGTCTATCGCGCGGATTGGGGTCGAATTGTCGCGACGCTGATCCGGCTTTATGGCGACTTTGAACTTGCTGAAGAGGTCGCGCAGGAAGCTTTTGCCGCCGCGGTGGATCAATGGCGGGAGTCCGGTATTCCGGAAAACCCCAGAGCCTGGATCATTCAGGCTGCCCGTCACAAGGCTGTCGATCGAATCCGCCGGCGCATTCGATTCGCAGAGAAGATCGAGTCCCTCTCTCATGAAAAAGAGTCATCCACGAACGAGCCGGATCTCGATGCCAGCGACATCACCGACGATCGCCTTCGACTGATATTCACCTGCTGCCATCCGGCCATTGCTCACGAGGCCCAGGTCGCATTGACGCTTCGAACGTTATGTGGCCTGGAGACCGATGAGATCGCACGGGCCTTCCTCGTTCCACAGGCCACGATGGCCCAGCGGCTCGTGCGTGCACAGCGCAAGATTCGAGATGCGGGAATTCCGTATGCCGTTCCCGCATCGAATGAACTGCCGGAACGGCTCGGCGCCGTACTGACGGTGATCTACCTCATCTTCAATGAAGGGTATGCCGCGACGCGGAGCGAAACATTCGTGCGCGCCGATCTCTGCAACGAAGCCATTCGGCTCGCCCGGCTCGTTCGTGCGCTCATGTCCCCACAACCCGCTTCGGAGGCCACCGCGCTTCTTGCCTTGATGCTGCTTCACGATTCGCGTCGCAACGCACGGATCGATGCTGGTGGAGATCTGATCCTTCTCGAATTTCAGGATCGCCGTTTGTGGAATGCCGCCCAGATCGCCGAAGCCCTGCCGCTGGTTGAAGAAGCCCTGCGCGGGGGCCCCGGCCCATTTTCATTGCAGGCGGCTATAGCCGCCGTGCACTGTCAGGCCTCGAAACCTCAGGATACGGACTGGCCGCAGATCGTCCAGCTGTATGGCCTTCTCGAGCGGATTCAACCTTCTCCCGTCGTGTCGCTAAATCGCGCCGTTGCCGTAGCCATGAAGGACGGACCGGCAGCTGGGCTTCAGCTGATCGATGAGCTTGTCGAAAGTGGCGAACTCGAAAACTATCATCTGCTGCACGCGACGCGGGGCGACCTGCTGCGGCGCAATGGGTCGCCCGAGGAGGCATCGAGGAGCTACTCGCGCGCGCTGACGCTTGTGACAAACGAGAGTGAAAGGCGATTCCTGGAGCGCCGCCTGCGTGAGGTTCAAGCTTCCAGCTGACCATTCAGTGCGAGCTGGGAACGGCGCGCGCCCTGAGAACCCCTGCATACGACTCCCGATACTGCCAGGCCAGGTACAGCTCCAGCAGCAGGAATACCGCTGCAACGGCAAGGCCCTCATGCAGGAGAAAGGTGTGAAACGCCATTGCATTTACGATGAATGGCGCAAAGAGAATCAGGGCGAGGGGCACAAATCGATTGACGAGGAGCAGCGCGCCAACGGTCAGCTGAGTGATGAAGATCAGCTGCAGCATGTAGCCGCTATTCGTCAGGGCTTCGACAAATGCCATGGCGCCCGCGGGCAATGGGGTCGCCGGCTGGGGCGTCAGGTTCAGAAGTCCGAAGAGACCTGAGGCGAAGAGGGGAAGCCCGAGAATGATCCTCGCGATAGCCGGAAAGAAACGGGTTACGGATCTCGGCTTGGTGGAATCCGCTGGAATAGACATGGTGCTCATCATAGTACCTCCACCGGTAAGTCGAACCATGCAGCTGAAAATCGACAGGGGCCGGCGGAAAAGTTGGAGAGATTGGGGAAGGGAAATGCATAGCCCCTGCCGGCCAGGCACATAGGGGCAAAGTAGCTTCGATAATTACCCCTCATCCGGCGCTTCGCGCCACCTTCTCCCTTCGGGAGAAGTATGCCCGCGCAGTTCCGCTCGCCGTTCCATTGGGAATGTGGCATCATTCGCTTCAAGAGACGTGGATTCGAGGCCGGTGGCAATCCGGTTTTAACGACGCAATCACCATGAACAAAAGGCCCGTTACCCTCCTTCGTCCTCCCATCATCAGTTCAAGAAACACTTTCAGTGCTCCCGTGACGCCGCCACTTGCCCTGGCGTATTTGACTGCTGTTCTGGAGCGGGCTGGAATCGAAGTAGACCCCATTGATGCTGTCGGAGAAGACGTGGCCCGGCTCACGCAACAATCGGATGTACGGCGGATGCAGGGAATGCCGCTGGAGGCCATCGTACAGCGCATCAATCCGGATACCGACATCCTCGGAATATCCGTCATGTTTTCCCAGGAATGGCCTGTGGTGAACCAACTCATCACATTGATCCGGAAGGCCCATCCTCATCTCATCATTATTGCGGGTGGGGAACACATCACGGCTTTGCCTGAATTCTCCCTCGAGGATTGTCCGGCATTGGACTACTGCGGCCTTGGAGAAGGTGAAGGTCTTGTCCTCGATTTCGTACAGGCCGTGAGAAGTAACGCCGACATCCGTCAGGTTGCGGGTCTCTGTTACCGGGATAAATCCGCGTTTGTCCGCACGGAGCCCAGAAAGCGAATTCGGGAAGTGGACGAACTCCCCTGGCCCGCATGGGATCGGCTTCCTATCGAGACGTACCTGTCCATCAGCTATGGAATGGGAGTCAATCAGGGCCGGAATATGCCCCTTCTCGCGACGCGCGGCTGTCCTTACAAATGCACGTTCTGTTCAAATCCCGTAATGTACGACCAGCGATACTTCATGCGCTCTCCGGAAGACATCATTGCGGAAATTGCCCACTACGTCGAAAAGTACAACGCGACGTTCATCGAGTTTTACGATCTGACAGCCATTATCAGAAAGGACTGGCTGGTCAAGTTCTGCAACCTGTACATCGAAAAGAAACTCAAGGTTGCATGGAGCCTGCCCAGCGGCACACGCTCGGAAGCCCTGGACGGGGAAGCGCTCGCCCTCCTTCACAAGACGAATTGCCACTATCTCGTCTACGCTCCTGAGAGCGGCTCGCCCGCCACGCTGAAAGAAATCAAGAAAGAGGTAAAGCTGAACAAGCTTGTCGACTCCGTGAAGTCCGCCATCCGGCTCGGAATCTACACGCGCTGTAATTTGATCATCGGCTTTCCCAAAGAGACGAGTCGGCAAATTCGTGAAACGTTGCGATTCCAGGCCAGGCTCGCCTGGCTTGGCGTCGACGATGCGCCGATCTACATGTTTTCACCCTATCCGGGGTCTGCATTGTTCGAATATTTGAGAGGGACGCAGAAGATTGGAGAACTCGACGACCAGTACTTCGACGGCCTGCTCGCTCAAATGGACCTGGGAGTCACGCGAACGTATTGCGAAAATGTGCCGGGCAAGACGCTGCGTCGATACCGGATTGCGGGAATGTGTATGTTCTACGGACTGTCCTACCTGCTCCGGCCCTGGCGCATAGTCCGAAGTTTACGGAATATTCTGGTGAAGGATGCGACCGATACCGTATTCGAACAACGCATCTCCGAAATGTTGAAACGATTGACGAGAGTCGCTCCCAGGAAACAGGCGTCTTCGTACCAACCCGCCGAGTAGCGATTGATGTACAGCTGTTTCTCTCTACCGGAATCGGTAGCCCTTGGGGATGACGGTTATCCCGCCTTCGGAAACCGTGAACCGCTTCGCGTCGCAGGCTGGATCAAATCCGATCTTCTCGCCCGAAGGAACTGCAACATGTTTGTCGATGATACAGCGGCGAAGCTGTGCGCCTTCTCCGACGGTCACTCCTTCAAATAACAACGCGTTTTCCACAACCGCGCCATCTTCGACGCGAACATTCGGGAACAGGATGGCATGCCGCAGCGTACCGCCCACAATGAGCGTACCGGAAGCGAGCATGCAGTTGACGATCTCCGCCTCCCGGCCGGACTTGCCATGAACGCTTCGGGCGGGAGGGTGCTGTCCCTCATAAGTGCGAATGGGCCAGTCGCCCTGATACAAATCAATTGCAGGCAGCGGTTGCAGCAGGTCCATGTTCGCCTCGTAGTAGGCATCTACGGTACCGACATCGCGCCAGTACTGATCGGCGGTAACACGCCCGGATGATCCGCCGAAACGATAAGCGTTGATGCGATGGCGGCCGATCATCGATGGAATGATGTCTTTGCCGAAATCATGACCGGAGTCTTCGTCATGATCCTTCTGGAGCAGTTCGATCAGCAGCTTCATCGAGAAGACGTACACGCCCATCGATGCCAGTGCGTGATCCGCGTCGCCGGGAATGGTTCGAGGATTCTCCGGTTTCTCCTGAAACGAAACGATGCTGTCGTTCGTGTCGACGGTTACCACACCGAAGGATTTCGCCTGCTCCACATTGACAGTGAGGCATGCCACGGTAAGGTCCGCCCCGCTGTCATTGTGGTGCTGCAGCATTGCAGCATAGTCCATGCGGTAAATGTGGTCACCCGACAGGATCAGCGCATGTTCCGCTCCGCTGCGTTCCAGCAGATAAAGATTCTGGTAGATGGCATCCGCCGTTCCGCTGTACCAGGACTCGCCGGTACGCATTTGCGGAGGTACCGGCGTGATGTACTCGCCCAGTTCCGAATTGAAGATCGACCAGGCGTCGCGCAGGTGTTTTTGCAGCGATTGCGACTTGTATTGCGTCAGCACCAGGATGCGGCGTAATCCCGAATGCAGGCAGTTGCTTAGAGTGAAGTCGATGATGCGGTAGCGGCCGCCGAAGGGAACTGCAGGTTTTGCCCGATCCGTCGTGAGCGGATGCAGGCGTGAGCCGGCTCCGCCCGCGAGAATAATGCTGATGGTCCGATCATGCATGCGCCCTTCGATCCATCTCCGCCGGAATGGATCGCGGATTGGGCGCGTATTTCCGTTCCAGCCTGGAGAAGCCAACGACTATATCCGATATTGCTCGATTCGATGCAAACGTTGCTGCAATCACGTCATCCTCGTTCTTTGAAAGCAGCCGCTCGCCGATATCTGCGAGCGCCAGGTCTTCCTTCTCCAGATGATTTCTGAGAAGCAGTATGATCCGCCGCGAACTGCGGACAAAGCCGATTCCATGTTTGGCATTCAAGTCGGCCTCAATGACGGAGAGCAGTTCCCGTTCTTCCGTCGACAGATGGTACGAATCGCCAAAAGCCCGGAGGAATTTCAGCACCGTGCGGATATCGAAGATTTCGATACGATTTCCTTCCTCCATTCTTTGAACCATACGATCGAGAATATCCACTCCGCGCCGCAGCGCCGCATGATCCTGCGCAATAATGTCCGTACACCTCATGGGTTACCTTCACTTTCGATTTTGAGCAAAAAAAAACGCCTCGGAACGCGCGCGATTCGCGTGCTCCGGGACGTCGTGGTCCGGTTACCAGTACAACTTTGTACGTGAGAGAAGATTATCCGGTGGGCCCGCGCGGGCTGTCAAGGGGTGCGGGGATGCCGACACCATCCAGTGAGTCCTGGAGGCATCGATACGACGGGCGGGGCGGGGAACTGGAAAACTGAAATCGGAAATCAGGAAATCGGGGATCTCGAAATCGGACAAGCGGGATATCTCAAATCAGAAATCAGAAATCTCAGAACGGACGATTGGTGGAAGGGACCGGTCTGCTTCCCATCATTCTGCAGAAACAGTACGAAAGCGAAGGCTGTATGGTCGTGGCGCACCCGCAAGCCGGACTCGAATGGAGGACATCGAAGCATCCGAAAGCTTTGAAGCATCGTAGGTGAGCAAGTATTGACCGCGCAGTGCTGTGGAAACGCGTTGTGCGAATTGCGCAATGCGCTCCACAGGCCTGCTTTGGTCGATCGTGAAATACTCACTGAGCCCATTAGTCTCTTCGGCAATCCGGGTGAGCTTCTTCTCTAAAGCACGAATAGCTCCATTGTTGATCGCTTCAAAGTAAAGGGCACCACGCTCAGTTGGATGGTTATCTTGCAGTTCTCTCGTGTAATTCCAAAAATTCAATATAAAGATGGGGATTTCAGCAGCCCGGATCCCAGCAAGGTCCTCTTGTAGGTCCAGCGTTGCTGCTTGGGACGAGAATAGGATCAGCGCCCTAGACGGATGGGTCAGCTTCTTTACTTCAGCCAGGGCTCTTGTCATCGAATCCCCCAATCTTGGAACTTTGCGAGAGAGCGACGAATGGGTAGCATCCCAAATTGCAAACTGATCGGTAAGTAATCGGTCGAACTGCAAAGAATCCGACGTGCCATCGTAAGTCTCAAAAGGTTGACTGGCGGCCAGCGAGATTTCATCACCTTTCTTCTCGAAGAAATGACGGAATATGCGAGCGCCCCCCAGTTCCCGAGAGATGCTTCCGTCGACAATGGTCGGGGTGCCGCCTTCAATCAACAGAACGATACTGACGGGTCTTTCCGGATTCCGATCGAAATTCGCAATTGTTTGGGAAACTCCATTCGCTTCGAGCAGAAAGTCTTCTGCCCTTAGATCCTGCACTGGCCGACCGGCACTATCCGTGACCCACACAACGACCTGCTTTAACTTGGGACTTTCAGACTTCACGGAATTCTGTTTCGTAAATGGCGTTGAAACCAGGTACGCGATAAGAAGGAATACGGAGAGTCCCCTCATTGTGTACTCCACACCAATCCTGGCTTCATTCGTTCAACCAGTAGTCCTGGGTTTTTACCTCGTACTTGAATGTCTCCCGCTGCTGTGCCGGACGCACTGTTTGAATACGAGATCCCATAACTCCGGCCCAATCGGATCCGTTCGGCGAGAGTGGCCATCGCAGACGCAGCGCCCGCTGTATTCTCGCGTGCGAACACTGCACCACCAGAAACTTCCGCGAGCTGTTCCAGCCGATCATGGATCCTCCGACCGAGGCTCGGAAAGTTCTGAGCCGCTTCAGGCACGAGATTCATTCCTGCGGTAAAAGGGTTTCCAGCCTGTAACTTTCTCTGAAAAGTGCGGTCCCCGTTGACAATAGCAACAAACAACTGAACTCCACTTTTTCGTACGGCATCGCATAGCTGCTCAAATTCCAGCTTCTCGGCTTCATTGGATACTCCATAGAACGGGTCGAGAAATGCGCGGTCCGGATCATAGAGGTGAGTAAAATTCATGCGACCGTCTCGGCCGTCGGTCAACACCACTACCGCCTTCCGGCCTTTGCCGTCACGCAATCGAGCCAGAACACTTCGAATCGCGCCATAAAAATCTTTCTCAGGATAGGTCCCTGAGTTCCCAAGAGTTGGCAACGAGATCTTCGATGTCGTCCATTCTCCGCGTTGGCCGCCCGTGCGCCAATCCAGCATTGTGGCGATTCGGTCATTGAATAGATCAATCCGAAACCGATCCTGGCTCCGGAGAGATTTGTAAAACTGCGTTAATCCATCGCCAAGCTGCTTCCACGTGGCCATAGCATTTTCCGGGCCTCGATCAGCCAGCGCAGGATCGCCCGAAGTCGAGTACGCATCAAGCAGCAATGCATCGAGATCGAAAAGAAACACGATGTTCCATGGGGAGTCGGGGCCTGCCATGCTTTGAATCGAGCGGGATACCCCGCCTTCAGCGATCTCGAAGTCTTCTCGTCGAAGTGATGCGACGAACCTCCCGCTCGAATCTTTGACGGAAACCTCGATAGTTCCAGTCGTTGAAAGCGGCAAGGATTCACTTCTGATTGGCGCCAAACTCTCTTGAGCCATACCGGGACGACTCATTGCAATTTCAAATTTCTGATTACGGGCGCTGAGAAGAAACGTTGAATCGAGATGAAGTTCCCGAGTTAAGCGAAGCGTGGTCCCATCAAGCTTTCCCGTATATTTGAACGATACCGGAGGCGTACTGTCCCTGATGTCACCAAGGTTGCTTCGTTGCCGTTCTGTTCGTAAAATTTGTTCGAAAACAATCGTATCCCCGCGAACCGTACCGTTGGAGATCGCGGTGGTCAGGGGATAGAAGAAAAACTCCCAAAAGTCTGCGGAATCGGTACTCCCGTAAGCCGGTCCCGGCCCCATTTTCACTGTGCCGGTAAGCTTTCCTCGGTCCTCCTTCAAGTTGAGGGCCAGCCGCTGCCAGCCTATCTCACCGCGCCACTCCCAGACTCCATCGAACCGCCCGGGCGCGATAGTCTGCGCTCGAAGACTGACTATGGAAGCAGCTGTCAGAACAAGAATCAACACGAGAATGAGAAGGAACTTGTTCATGGGACCTCAGGATTTGAACTACTCGGAATGGGTGGGCATTGTTTTACCAATCATTCGGCTTCAACGCAATGACTGGTGTGCCCAGTGCGGCGGGAATCGGAGATCGGGAATCAGGAAATCGGGGATCTCGAAATCGGACAAGCGGGATATCTCAAATCAGAAATCAGAAATCTCAGAACGGACGATTGGTGGAAGGGACCGGTCTGCTTCATCCCATCTCTCACGGCTGTCTCTAGGCTGGCAAGAACTGGAACCGGAAAACTGAAATCGGGAAATCGGGGATCTCGAAATCGGACAAGCGGGATATCTCAAGTCAGAAATCAGAAAGCTCAGAACGGACGATTGGCGGAAGGGACTGTGCATTCGGAGACATAGGTAACATATTTTACCGGAGACATGGGTAACACAATTTTAGTGACGCTCTCTGGATGACGAAGAGAGACGTTGATGGGATTCCTCTGGCGAAATTGGCGCGAACTTCATCGTTTGTTCGTCGAGGAATCCGAGATCCAAATCCATGAAATTGATCCTCCAGATCCCATCTTGTTCTTCTTCAAGGCCGATGCTTTGCTCGGCCAGGGCCGTACCGATATAGAAAGTGTGTCCCTGAAAACTGACGCACCCATGGGAGCTAACAGGCCGGACGAGATCGTGATGGAGATAAATGGGTTCAGGCAAAGTTTCGGGAAAGCGATTCATGGATGGCTTGTAGAAATCCGCCGGGCACTTCATCTTCAATGCCTCATGAGGCCGACGCTCATTGAAGTCCTCTCGGAACCGATCCAGTTGCTCCTGCTGCGCCAGCAAATTCTTGCAGACTCTGGGAGGCACTTCTTCTTTCAGGGTGCGATGCATGCGCTCGTGTCGACCGTTTTGTTCGGGATGTCCAGGTTCGATGCGCTCGATCTGGATCCCCAGGCGCATCCACCAGACCGACAAGGTGCTTAATCCCTGAACCGAGCGCGACGAGAATGGGGTGCCGTTATCGGTGCGAATACGCGTCGGCAAGCCATATTCTCGGAAGATCCATTCGAAACTCTGTTGTGCGCTCGCCGACTGTGTTCCATCCATCGCTTCACAGCCCAACAGGTAACGACTATGAAAGTCCGTTACCGTCAGTGGATAGCAGTACTTTGCATTGGCCATGCGGAACTGCCCTTTGTAGTCGGCGCACCAGAGTTGATTCGGGCTCTTGATGTCGTTTTCCAGAAGCGTCGGATAGGCATGATAGCGACGCCGCTTGGAACGTTTTTTCACCAACCCGTACCGGTCCAGTAGATCGTGAATCGTACTGCGTACCGGCAATTCCATCTCCGGATGCTTGCGTCGGAGTAACTCTTGGATCTTGGCGGCTCCCCAAGTCGGCTTCTCCCGTTTCAGTTCCAAAATGGCCGTTTGAATCCCTCCCGAGATCTGACGCGCCAGCCTTCTCGGTCTCCGGGATACATCGTAGAGCCCTCCCGGCCCGTGTTCCTCATATCGCTGTTCGAATTTGTACCCAGTCTTGCGCGATATCCCGTATTCACGGCATAAATCCGACATCCGTTCGCCCGACTTCAGTCGGACGACAAACTCCATTCGTTCGTTCACTGCGGTAACCTCTTTCCAGGGCATGGGCCATCCTCCATACCCCTAAAAGTGTTACCCATGTCTCCGGTAATTTCTGTTACCTATGTCTCCGGACTGCACCGACCCCCCATTCCGCCGTATCGTCCAATTGGAGATTTCTGATTTCTGATCTAAGATACCCCGGTTGTCCGATTTCGAGATCCCCGATATTCCGATTCCCTGGCTCGCAATCGGCGGTGTCCGTTCCCCTCCCCTCACGGCACAAACGGAATCGGAGCGACGGGAACATGGTCCTCTCCCATAATCAACTCCGGCGCCTGATTATTCTCCTGACACACGAATTCAAAACTCTCTCCAGGCGTCCATCGCAGGTAAAACCCGCTCTTCCACGGCGCAGTATACGCACCGGGATCGTCAATCGTGATCTCGTAGGTGATAGTGGAGTAGTTGGTGCGCGAGATTCTCTCAATCGTGTGCAGCTTTTCAGTCGTCGGCATGCCGAGGTTATCGATCCACACATTCTCATTGAATCCGACGGTATCGATGACCAGCGAATCTCCATCCCATCGGCCCACGGAATGCCCGCGATCGGTGTGCGAAAAGTTTTCGGGATGCGCGCGTCCATCCATGAACACCGTTCGAAAGCTGTGCGCTCCTCCGGTCTCGATGATGTAGAAACGCCGCAACTCGGGCACTTCGAGAAACTGAGTGCCGTACGCCGTTGCAACCTGCCGCGCGCCACTCGAAGGTTTGCATCGAGTGTACGGTTCCTGCCGCGAGAGGACGCGAACCGCAAACAGACTGCGTGCCCACGGTTGAAATGGGATCTGACTCAGCCTGGGCTTCGACGCGAGAAACGGATCGGCCGGTTCTCGCGCATCCGCCGCGAAAAGTCCGAAGTCCGTCGCGGTGTCCGGCCGCGCGAGAGGAATCTGCGTCGGAGTTGCCTCCCACAAACCCATTTCGCTTCCGGGGACCGCTCCAAGATTGATGTGTCCATCGGGCCATCGTGGAGCCGGCCGGGTATCCGGTGAAGCGGTGCCGCCGCGTCCTTGAGAAAATCCGATTCGGACAGGGAATCCAGTCAGTGCGATTACGGTAAGAATCGCGACAACAGAAAAGCTTCGGAGCAAGTCGTTCCGCATTCTTTAAGCCCGATTGTCCTGACAGTAATAAACCGGCAGTTCCTCACCGGCAATCCATTGGAGCGTCCAGCTGGCTTTCCATGTTCGCGTGTAGGCGCCAGGATCGTCGATCAAGACTTCGTATTTCAGCGTGTTCAAGTCCGAGCGTGTGAACCGTTCGACCAGATGCAGCTGTTTCGTATGGGGCATGCCGCCGTTGCTGAACCAGAACTTTTCATTGAAACCGATGGAGTCCACCACAAGGGTGTCGCCATCCCATCGTCCGGAGGCCTGTCCGTAGAACAGAGGATTGTCGGCATTGCCGCGCGTGCTCCCGACCTGTGCGCGGGCGTCGGTATAAATGAAATGCCAGTCGTGATTGCCGCCGCCGTTCATCACGAAGATGCGATTGAACGGCTTGTCCTCAATGAACTGAATTCCGAACGGCATTTGGAATTGCCGCACTGCGCCGGGGGGATAGCACTGCAAGGACATCGGGTCGTCTTTTAGAAATGTGCGCTGCCTGTAGATAAAGAGGTCCCGGGCCCAGGGTTGAAATGGCGCCACCTTTGCCGCATCGTTGATGTTGTCCAGCAACCCGTACGCTCCAATGGATACATTCACTCCATCTTCTTTTAATCCGGACTTGCCCGGCCGCGCCCAATATCCGGTTTCACCAGGTGCCGGTCCAAGGCGGGGTTTGCCATCCGGCCAGCGCGGAGCGGACGGCGCCGTCGTTGAGCCGGCAACGGGTTTGAAATAGGCGATGGCCTCCGGTGTCATTGCCAACACCCGGCGTCCCGAGTTGGACAGGACCACGGAGTCTCCCCAGATTTGCCTGCTGCCGTCGCGGGCCACAGGGCCTTGAACGGTGATGGCGTCACCCGGTTTCAGGGAATCCCGGTTCCAGGCGCTGCGCTCCAGCTCCAGCACGCTTTCCAGTTCCACGGCCCATGTGACGGAATGAGAGGAGTCGGAGACATTCAACAGGATATGAACGTGGGGATTGGACCAATCGACGCGGATGACGATGCCCTTGAGCGTCGTCCGTTTGCCAGGATCGAATTTTGCAGCAACCGGACGTTGAGCAGTCATCGGTGCGACCCAGCACGCGATGACAATTCCGAGCAACAACCATCTCGCCGCCGAACGAAAATTCGTCATGACTGCCAAACCTTCGGATTCAATCCTGCAGAAGAATACACGGCCCGGTGCCCTCGGGAAAGTCAAAGGACCGGAAATGCATCGCATTCCACGGCGCTATCGAACTTCTGCGATGATCAGAGGCGGCTTCGGAGCGGAACGAAGATGTTCCGGCACCCTGACGCAGCACATCTGGACAAGGCGGCTGCGATCGCGCTGCATTTCACGATCATTGGCCAGCCAGTCGCGAATATTGCGAAGCACCTCCGCGGCGCGCTTGTCGGCGGGTTCGGTCACCATATAGTGCATCCACTTGCCTTCACGCCGGGCACCGACGATGCCGGCCCTCCGCAGATACGCAAGGTGACGTGAAATCTTCGGCTGGCTGGTCTTCAGGACCTCCACGAGATAGCACACGCAGACTTCGTCGCGTCCCATGAGGTTCAGGAGCCGCAACCGGGTTCGGTCTGCCAGAGCCCGGAAAAGAGACTCCATATCGAAACCTTTGTTCGTCCCTGTCACGGGGCGATTCTAGCACGGCCAACACATATGCATTGACGTATTCGTTATCGCCCGATATATTCGCCGAAGCATATGTATTGGAGGGAAGTGGCATGACTGAACCGGTTTTGAAGATCCATATTTCGTTGAACGCTGCCGATATCGACGCCAGTGTCCTGTTCTATCGCCGGCTGTTCGGCGTTGAACCATCGAAGATTCGGCCCGGCTACGCAAAGTTCGATGTGCAATCTCCCCCGGTGAATTTTTCGCTGAATCAGGGAAAGCCGCAGAAGCCGGGCACCCTGTCGCACCTGGGTATCCAGGTCTCTTCGACACAGGAAGTTCTCGCGATGCGCAATCGATGGCGCGAGGCCGGGCTTGAACCACGCGATGAAATGCAAACCGACTGCTGTTATGCACTTCAGGACAAGGCCTGGGTTCGCGATCCCGATGGAAACGAATGGGAAGTGTTCGTCGTACTTCAGGACACCGAAGACCGCACCTCGTCCTGCTGCTCGAGCAAGCCGGAACTCGTCACTATCGCTTCACCAGTCCAGTGAGGCGCGAAATCTGGCGCCGGATTCTGGCCGAGTTTCTCGGAACGGCTTTTCTTCTTGCGGCAGTGGTTGGATCCGGAATCATGGGGCAGCGGCTGTCGAATGGGAATGCGGCGGTGGCATTGCTCGGAAACAGCCTGGCTACCGGAGGAATGCTGGGAGTCCTGATTGTGATCTTCAGTCCCATTTCCGGCGCACACTTCAATCCATTGGTCACGCTTCTCACGCTAAAGGACGATGGCATGACTGTGGCCTGCGCCGGAGGATACCTGACAGCGCAATTGCTTGGCGCAATCGCCGGGGTGACCACTGCAAACCTCATGTTTGGATTGGCCCCTGCCGCAATGTCCCACCAGGCAAGAAACGGCGGCGCGCAGATCTTCAGTGAGTGTGTGGCGACTTTCGGCTTCATTCTCGCGATCCTGGTCTGCCGAACTTTTCAGGCGGGGCGCCTTCCTTATGTCGTCGCGGCGTATGTGACGTCGGCCTACTGGTTTGCGGCTTCCACATCCTTTGCGAACCCGGCGGTGACTCTGGCTCGTTCGTTCACCGACACATTTTCCGGAATACGATTATCGGATGCCCCCGCGTTCATCGTGGCGCAGCTGTGTGGCGGCGTGGCGGCCACCTTCGTATTCCGTCTGCTTGTCCGCCGGAACGGACGTTTGATTTCGGAGGGGACTTCATGAAGAAGCGTGTGCTTTTTCTGTGCACCGGAAACTCCGCGCGAAGCCAGATGGCGGAGGGGTTGCTGCGCAGTATCGCAGGAGACCGTTACGAGGTGTTCAGCGCGGGAACTCTGGCAAAGGGGTTGCATCCACTTGCAGTCGAAGCGATGCGTGGCGTGGACATTGATATCTCCGGCCAGGCGTCAAAGGAAGTCCGGACATTCGATGGGCAGCAGTTCGACTACGTCATCACGGTCTGCGATCGCGCGAAACAGACGTGTCCGGTGTTCCCGGGTGCTGCTTCGATTCATTGGGGATTTGACGATCCTGCCGAAGCGCCCGGCGGCCGTGCTGAGAAGTTGAAGGCTTTTGAACGGGTGCGCGATGAGATCCTGAACCGAATCCGTCTGTTTGTTTCCGCGAATCAGCCTGGAGTATAAAACGGTTCGCGAGTCCCTCTCCCGAAGGGAGAGGGTGCCGCGACAGCCAGCGGGCTGGCGCGGCGGGTGAGGGGTATAACGCTCGTTCCCACATTTTCCAACCGCTTCCAATCGTATTGCTTACGCCACCTTCGCGACGTCGGTATCTTCCAGCGCCGCCGCGAGTACTTCATCGATGGAACTCACCGCATGAAACCGCATCTGTTGCCGCACGTCCGCGGGCAGATCATCGAGATCCGGTTCGTTCCGCTTCGGGAAGATGACCTCCGTCAGTCCCGCAGCCTGCGCTGCCATGATCTTTTGTTTCAAACCGCCGATCGGCAACACGCGTCCCTGAAGCGTGACTTCGCCGGTCATTCCGACAGTGCTCTTGACGCTTCGCCCGCTGAGGAGGGAAGCCAGCGCCGTCACGATGGTCACTCCGGCGCTCGGACCGTCTTTGGGAATGGCGCCGGCGGGAACGTGAATGTGAAACTCCCGTCCCTCGAATGCGTGTTCGTCGATTCCGAGAGCTGCCGCATGGCTCTTCACGTACGTGAGGGCAATCCGTGCCGATTCCTTCATCACGTCGCCCAACTGTCCGGTCAGCACGAGGCCATTTCGCCCCGCCATCCCCGCAGCTTCGACGAAGAGCACGTCTCCGCCAACACCGGTAACCGCCAATCCCGTTGCGACACCAGGAGTGGCGGTGCGTGCCGCCGCTTCGTGATGCACTTTCTGCCGCCCCAGCGCTTCGCGAATCGACGCGGAATCGATGGCAACCGGAGCCTGCCGGTCTCCCGATGCAATCGCCGTTGCCGTCTTGCGCAACAGGGTTCCGATTTCGCGCTCGAGCTGACGTACTCCGGCTTCACGCGTGTATCCGGTAACAATCTGCCGCAGAATCGCATCGTCAACGGTCACTTCATCGGACTTCAGGCCATTGCGTTCGATCTGGCGCTTCCACAGGTAGTCCCGGGCAATGGCAACTTTCTCCTCGGTCGTGTAGCCATCGAAGCGAATCACTTCCATGCGATCCAACAGCGGCCCCGGAATCGTCTCGGCAACATTCGCCGTGGCGACGAACAACACGTGTGAGAGGTCGAGCTCCACATCCAGGTAGTGATCCTGGAATGCATGATTCTGTGCGGGATCCAGAACCTCCAAAAGAGCAGCCGATGGATCGCCGCGCCAGTCTGCGCCCAGCTTGTCGACTTCGTCCAGCATGATCACCGGATTCATCGTGCCCGCATCGCGCAACGCACGAACGAGCCGGCCAGGCAGTGCACCGATGTACGTGCGGCGATGGCCGCGAATTTCGGCTTCATCGCGCACGCCGCCGAGCGACATGCGCACGAACTTGCGGCCGGTGGCCCGGGCAATGGATTCGCCGATCGATGTCTTGCCCGTTCCCGGAGGTCCAATGAGCGTCAGGATCGCACCCGATCGCCGGGTGTCGGTGAATCCTCGTTCCGTGCGCAGCTTGCGAACCGCGAGGTACTCGCAGATGCGCTTCTTCACGTCGTCCAGTCCGGCGTGATCGGCGTCCAGAATTTCCCGTGCAAACTTCGGATCGAGTTTCTCCTCGGACCGCTGCGACCATGGAACCGCGAGCAGCCAGTCGAGGTACGTCCGGATCATCGAGGCTTCGGCATTCGATTCGCCCATCTTTTCCAGACGCGCGAGTTCGCGTTCGGCATGCTCGGCGACTTTCTCCGGCATGTGGGCTTCGGCGATCTTCTTCCGGTACTCTTCCGCGACCGAGCCTTCGTTTTCTCCGAGCTCTTTTCGAATGGCATCCATCTGCCGCCGCAGCAGGTACTCCCGTTGCTGTTTCTGGGTTCCGGACTCCACCTCGTCGCGGATCCGCTGGCGAATGTGCAGTTCGGTAAGGCGGTCCTGCTGGAATTTCAAAGCAAGTTTCAGGCGATCGACGACATCCAGCGTTTCCAGCAACTCAATCTTCTGTTCAAAGTTCAGATCCGGCGAGTAGCCGGCGGTATCCGCCAGCGCCCCGGTATGCGTGATGGAACGGACGAAACTCTTCAGCCGTCCATCGTCTCCGCGAAGTTCGAGAATCTCTTCCACGACGGCACGGTACTCCTGTTCCAGCTGGTGCGTTTCCGTCGGCGCCGGGATGACGTCCGGTCGCTCTTCGACATTCACACGCAACCGTCCATCCGCATCGGTTTGAGCAGCGCCTGGAACTCCGCGATGAAGTCCCTTTATCGATACGGCATAGCCGCGTCCCGGCAGCTGCACGCGCTCGGTGACATCGGCGACCACGCCAACCTTGGCGTAGGTATTGCCGTGCTTGGGCATGAGGAATATCTGTTTGTCTGTACCGGCATCGAGTGCCAGCGTGACGGGCATCCCCGGGAAAACGACGGTGTCGTCCAGCGAGATCAGTGTGAGTCTTGTCATGCGGCGAACGATATGCATATAGTTGACGATGTCAACTAATCGGCTCGGCTGCGGAGATTACTCCTTATGAAATCAGCGAATTCCGGGAACTGCGAAGCGTGGGAGCTTCTGTTGAGATTCTTCTTCAGCCAGCGTGCGGACCTTCCCTCGCTCGCGTCGAATTTTGAGCTGTCGGCCGCTCAATGCCACGTCCTGCATTTGATGGAACCGGGCCGGCCGATTCCCATGGGGAAGCTGGCTGAAGCTCTGGCGTGCGATGCATCGAATGTGACGGGGCTGGTGAGCCGTCTCGAATCCAGAGGTCTGATTCGACGTCACGCCGGCGAGACGGATCGGCGTGTGAAGGTACTGGAACTCACGCGTGCCGGCGCTCGACTTCGGTCCACGGTAATCGAACGCATGACGCAGCCACCGGCCAGACTGGATCGGCTTACCGCGTCGGAGCAGCAGGCGCTCGTGAAGATTCTCAGGCGGCTTCTGGACTAGTGAGTGTTTTCGGGGTTCGACTTTCGGGAATTCAACCGGAACCCGTGATTCGGGAGGGCATCCCAGGCGTGATGAATCCCGTACGCTTCGGCGACCGTTAAACCGTTACTGGGATTTGAGCGAAGCCATGTCGATGGAGAAGCGGTACTTCACATCGGACCGGAGCAGCCGTCCATAGGCTTCGTTGATTTTCTGAATCGGGATGACTTCGACATCGGAAGTGATGTTGTGTTTCCCGCAGAAGTCGAGCATCTCCTGAGTTTCGGCAATGCCGCCGATCGGTGAACCGGAAAGACTGCGTCTTCCGAAGATCAGGCCGAAGGCAGAGACGGCCATCGGCTTATCCGGCGCGCCAACCAGAGTCATGTTCCCATCGCGGCGCAGGAGATTCAGATAGGCGTTGACGTCGTGAGGCGCGGAAACTGCATCGAGAATGAAGTCGAAGCTGCCCGCGTGTTTCTGCATCTCGCCGGCATTGCCGGAGACGACGACTTCGTTCGCTCCCAGACGAACCGCATCGTCCTTCTTCCCGGGCGAGGTCGTGAAAACCACCACGTGGGCACCGAGCGCATGCGCGAACTTCACGCCCATGTGCCCAAGTCCGCCGAGTCCGACAATGCCGACTTTCCTGCCTTTGGTAACTCCCCAGTGCCGCATCGGCGAATACGTCGTGATGCCGGCGCAAAGCAGCGGGGCAGCGCCCGCGAGATTCAGGTTCGACGGGACTCGCAGAACAAACTTCTGGTCGACGACAATGCTTTCGGAGTAACCGCCATAGGTCACACCACCAAGATGTTTATCCGGAAAGTTGTACGTCAGAATCAGGTTCGGGCAGAACTGTTCGAGACCGGCTTTGCATTCGGGACAAGATTGATCCGAATCCACCAGGCATCCGACCGCCGCCAGATCTCCGGGTTTCAGGTGCGCCACGGCAGGGCCGGCTTTGGTAACGCGGCCGACAATCTCATGACCGGGAACACACGGATACACGGTCGGCATCACGCCGCTCCATTCATTGCGAACCTGATGGAGGTCCGAATGACACACGCCACAAAACAGGATTTCGATCTGAACGTCGCCGTCGCCAGGATCCCTCCGGGCAATCGTCGTGGAGGCAAGCGGCGACGTGGCACTGACAGCGGAAAATGCTTTTGCGTTGTACATCTGAATAATGTAGTCCTTCGCATTGCGATGCGAAAGAAGTTAGGCATTCCGCCTGTTCGATCCGGGCGGGAGGGCCACTGGATGCACCTCTGGCGAGATGGATTCTTACTGCGCGAATCCCTGACGAGGGAGGCAGGCTAGTTTTTCAGGAACTGCCGTGCTGTTTCGAGATCGCATTTCGAGTTCGAATGGGGCATGCCTGGGCGGTATTCCCATTTACCGTTCCACTCCACCGGCTTGGAGAGATAAACAGGATCTTCAACGGTACCGGAATACAGAAGCATTTTCTTATCCGGACTCAGCTTGAATCGTTCCGTCAGCCGCTTCTGGCTGCTGCTGGGCAATGAGGTCGACAGACCCATGGGATGTTCCTTGAAGTTTGTCGTTTCGACGACGAGTGTGTCGCCTTCCCACTTACCCACCGAGTGACCGTGCAACGTCAGTTCTGTTGCGGGCGGATGCTTGCGGCCATCGAGGTAGACGGTTCGTTCCGAATCCAGCCAGTCAATCTTGAACACCACCTTGTCCTTCTGGACGGTTACCGTCGTGGCAACGGGATAGAACATCAGCGCGGGCGCGCCAATCGGAATGCAATCCTTCTGGGTGGTCGCTTTGGGATCCACATTCGATGTTGCGGCCCGGCCCTTGTCCGTAACAGCCCAGCCTCTGGCACCGCCGAGGAACGAGGTGAATTCGGTGCGGGGAGAGAACCATGTGCCGGCAATGCTCGTCGCGGTGGCATCTTTGGTGTTGTAAACGCTGCGTGAGGCGATATTCAGCGGCAGATAGCTGCCATCCTTCTTGATGAGATCCTTTCCCAGCATTGCCTTGTCGCTGGTGCGGTTGGGGTTTCCCACAACCGTCACCAGGTCGCCGACCTTCAGCGAATCCTTGGTGAAACCGAGAGGATTCAGCACCGACGGCGCCCCTGCTTCCACCTCCACGACGGATGTCGATCCGTTGGGCTGCTTCACTTCAACGGACAGATAGACGTGAGGGTTCTTGTAGAGGTACTGCTTGATCGTGCCGACGATTTTCATTTCCTGCTGCGTGTTGTACGCAGCCGCACTGTGGTGCGCGAAAACCGGAACGGAAATGAGTGACGTTGCGACCGCGGCCAGAATGACGCTGGTAATGGATTTCATGCGGCGAATTCTCCCATTGAATGCGGAGCCGGCGCAAGGTTTACGCGTCAAAGCATCCCTCTCCCGAAGGGAGAGGGTGACGCCCGTCATCTGACGGGCGTCGGGTGAGGGGGCCCCTCATCCGGCGCTGCGCGCCACCTTCTCCCTTCGGGAGAAGGATTTCCAGGCACCTGCCCTCCCGCGGCTCTGCTAAACTCTCGCTTCGATTGTCACTTTGTCGCCGGAGTGGAAATCCTTCGACGAATACCTCGCGGCCTTAACCTCGAGCTACCGCAAGACCGCACGTCATACCATCGAACGGCAGGTTCACGACCGGCAGAAGATGCGGCTTGTTTCGCTCCATCCCGAATTCATCCCGGCTTTGGCGGCCACGTTGAAGGATCGGTTTCGATGCACCGTGCTGCGCAAGGGCGACCGGATGGTGGGATTTGTCACGACATTAAAAGACGGCGATCTCGCGGTCGGCTATTACATCGGTTTCGACACCGCAGCGAACAAGGAAATTCCCGTCTACTTCCGGCTTCTGCAGGCCGTTGTCGACGACGCGATTCAAATGGGCTGCCGGAAAATCTCATTCGGTCGCACGGCGCTGGAACCGAAAGCGCGTCTGGGCGCGAAGCCCGAACCTCTCCACGTCTGGGTCCGTCACCGGGTGCCTGCTTTGAATCTGCTCGTGCGGGGACTGATGCAGTCGATTTCGCACGAGGAGGCTCCCGAACGATCCCCGTTCAAGCCGGCGCCGTCAAAGAGCGTCTGACCCGCGCGCCTGCCTGAATTCCCGGATTGGTGATATATAACCCTGCGTGACCGAAACACCTGGAGCCGATCCCGAATCGAGGTCGAAATGACACTGGCGATTCTTGCTTTTCTTGGTGGAGTCCTGACGATCCTCAGTCCCTGCATCCTCCCGGTCATACCGTTCGTATTTGCACGCAGCGAACGTCCCTTCGTTCGCAGCACCCTTCCACTCCTGCTTGGGATGGCCGCCGCATTTGCCGCCGTCGGAACCCTTGCGGCTGTCGGAGGCGCGTGGGCCACCAACGTGAATAGCTATGGCCGGACCATTGCGCTGATACTGCTCGCACTCAGCGGAGTCGCATTGCTTTCGGAAACCGTCGCAGACCGATTGACACGGCCGCTGGTCGCACTGGGCAGCCGAATATCTTCACGGGAAAGCGATGGCACATCGGGCGGAGTCTTTACGTCGTTGCTTCTCGGAGTCGCGACAGGATTCCTCTGGGCTCCCTGCGCCGGTCCGATTCTCGGATTGATTCTTACCGGTGCGGTCATCAACGGGCCGAGCTCCGAAACAACGATCCTGTTGTTTGCATACGCCGCGGGTGCGATCGTCTCTCTTGGCGTTGCGACATTGCTTGGCGGACGCGTCTTCGCGGCCATGAAGCGTTCACTCGGCGCGGGCGAGTGGATACGCCGCGGCCTGGGGGTGGCAGTACTCGTCGCGGTCCTCGCGATTGCGCTCGGTTGGGATACGGGCGTTCTCACCCAGCTCTCCGTTGCAGGAACCAGCCGAGTGGAACAATCGTTGATGGATGCCATTCATACCGATACGACCGCGTCCTCCCCGAACAGCGCAATGACGGCGGCGATGACTCGTGATTCCGCGCATGGAAGCACTGGCGGTGCCATGACGGGAGCCATGACTGGAGCAATGACGGGGGCCATGACGGGGGCAATGTCCGGAAGCATGACCGGCGGTGCCATGATGTCCGCCAACGCACACGGTGGTGCCAGCCGCGTCGAAGGCGAACTTCCGCCACTGTCCGGCGCCGTTTCCTGGTTGAACTCGATCCCGCTTTCGCCGGAATCGCTGCGCGGCAAGGTCGTCATGATCGACTTCTGGACATATTCCTGCATCAATTGCCTGCGAGCCTTGCCTCACGTTAAGGCCTGGTACGAACGATACAAAGACCGCGGCCTCGTTGTGATTGGCGTCCACTCGCCCGAGTTTGCATTTGAGAAAACGGAAGCCAACGTCAAACGCGCCGTAAAGGATCTTGGTATTACGTATCCCGTCGCACTCGATAACGATTACGCAATCTGGCAGGCCTTCAACAATAAGTATTGGCCGGCGCACTATTTCATTGATGGTATGGGCCGCATCCGTGGACATCACTTCGGCGAAGGGAACTACGAGGAATCCGAAGAAATCATCCGCCGGCTGCTCGACGAAAACGGCGCGCATGAACTGCCGGCGCTTTCGACCGATATCCGCAAGGATGGCGTGCAGGCCGCGTCCGATGAAAAAACGGTGGGATCTCCGGAAACCTATCTGGGATATCAGCGCGCTCAAAATTTCGTGTCGTCCGGCGGTTTTGTCAAAGATCACGTCCAAGCCTATGCGGCGCCGCCGGTCTTGAAGTTGAACGAGTGGGCGCTGGAAGGGAAGTGGCGTGTGGAACCGGAAATGGCTGTGCTGACGGCTGCGGGCGGCAAGTTATCCTTCCGATTCCATGCCCGAGACCTGCATCTGGTGCTTGGCCCGGGTGCCGACGGAAAGCCGGTCCGGTTTCGAATCACAATTGACGGCCACCAGCCCGGAGCAGATCATGGAGTTGACATCGATGCGGCGGGTGCCGGTGTGGCGAAGGAGCAGCGGCTGTACCAGCTGATACGGCAGGCAACCGGAATCGATGACCATACCTTTACAATCGAGTTCCTGGATCCCGGCATTCAGGTGTACTCGTTCACTTTCGGCTAGGGTGAAGCATATGGATAAGGACAACGCGAAGGACAAATTCCAGGACAGCGGCGGTTCGATTTCGCGCCGCGCACTGATCGCAGGTGGAGGCGTGGCCGTTCTGGCGGCAGTGGCATGGAAGGTGGTCGCTCAAACAAAGTCCGCACCGGCGGCCATGGCTTCGCCGAAGCAAAGTGCGACGGTCGATATTGAAGAGTTTTCTCCGGCCGGCAAGAGCCTCGGACACATGCAAGTACCGCGTGTCGTCAAGAGCGAGGCGGAGTGGCGCAAACAGCTTCCTGCAGACTCCTTTTGGGTCACGCGCCGTGAAGACACAGAACGTCCCGGCACGGGCAAATATCTGAACAATCATGAGGCGGGAATTTATCGCTGCATTTGCTGCGACACGGCGCTCTATGACTCGCAGACCAAGTTCGAGTCGGGAACGGGCTGGCCCAGTTTCTGGCAGCCGATTTCCCGCTTGAACGTAGTCGAGCGAACGGATAACAGTTTGGGAATGCATCGCGTGTCGGTTTCATGCAGCCGCTGTGATGCCCATCTCGGTCATCTTTTTGATGATGGGCCGCAGCCGACCGGCCTGCGATACTGCATGAACTCCGTTTCGTTGCGATTCGTCGCTCGAACGTGATAACTGAAAGGTGCAAAACGGTGGGGTTATGTACATGAAAGCAAAATCAATCGCAGCGATACTCGCAATCGTCCTGGTAGGGACGTTCCTTTATTCCCTGACTGCCGCTCCGGCGGAAAACGCAGTCATCATTCCGGCCCCGGTGGTCGACAATCCGAAGGCCGCGGGTCCGATGCAAACCATCGTTCTGGCAGGCGGCTGCTTCTGGGGAATTCAGGCGGTCTACCAACATGTGCAAGGCGTGAAAAGCTCCATCTCAGGCTATTCGGGCGGTACGAAAGCAAACGCGGACTACGATCTGGTCAGCCTCGGAAACACCGGCCATGCGGAGTCGGTCCAGGTGACGTTCGATCCAAAGGAAGTTTCGATCGGCCAGCTGCTGCAGATCTACTTCTCAGTCGCTCATGACCCCACTCAGCTGAATCGGCAGGATCCCGATGTCGGAACGCAGTATCGTTCGAATATTTTCTACAGCGATGAATCGCAGAAGAAAATTGCGGAAGCCTACATCGCGCAGCTCAACAAAGCCAAAGTCTATCCCAAACCGATTGCGACACGCGTCGATCCATTGAAAGGGTTCTATGCTGCGGAAGCCTATCATCAGGATTTTCTCTTCCTGAATCCAACACAGCCCTACATCGCTCACTACGACATTCCGAAGCTGGAGAATCTGAAGAGGGTATTTCCCGCGCTCTACCGTGGGCAGCCGGTTCTCGTGAAGGCCAGCAAGTAACTTCGGGCATCGGATCCGGAGCCGGCAAGAGTCCCACACGAATGTCCGCAGCCAGCGCGATCTCGAAGTCACTGGTTCTCACTGCGTTGTCAGCCGCGGCACTGTCTCTGTGGGGCTGCGCGGTGTTCATTCGAAATCAGGAGGTTCCGCCGTATCCTAAAGGACTTCCCCCCTCCATCTCGCGGCAGGACGCAATGACGGACATCGATACCCTCGTGCGTGCGTTGGAGAGCGTCCATCCGGATATCTACTTCAAGCGTTCGCGTGAGTCCTTTGCGGCGCAGCGTCAGGCCCTCATTGCAAATCTGCCGGATTCCATGACCCGTTCGGACTGGTATCTGCGTGTGGCACCTCTCATCGCTGGTTTCGGTGACGGTCATACGACCGTTCAGGAGCCGACCATATTCGCCATTGCAAATATGGTGGCTGGGGTTCCGGCTGCCTCGGATTATCAAAATCGGATCCGTTACTTTCCGCTGCGGGGGACACTGGACAGCCACCGTCACTTCATCGTGACAGAGACGGTTCCCGGGATCGGGATCGTGCGCGGAGACCGGCTTGTCCAAATCAATGGTCATGACGTGGATGATCTCATTCACGACTGGATTCAAGAGTCCAGCGGCGACAGCGAATCCGCCCGCGCGTCGTCGGCCGCAAAAGCACTTTGGATCAACCTGCCCTTGCACTCGATTTTCGCGCCATACGATGTTCGCTATATCGACGGCTCCGGCATGGAGCGGAGCGTCAATTTGGAAGGCCGCCCTTTGCCGTCTGCTGGAAATACGCAAGCATCATCCTTGCCGGCGCCTAATTTCACGTATCAATCTCTCGATGCCGGTATCGGATACATGAATTTCTATTCCATGAGCGACGGACTTGGACGCTTCAAGAAGGATGTTCGTGCGATGTTTCATAAGTTGAAAGCGGACGCAGTCCAGGTGCTGATCGTCGACATCCGAAAGAATGGTGGTGGCGAGACTGCGCTGGGTGAGGAACTACTCCGTTACATGACGCACAAACCATTTCGAACCTGGTCGTCCAGCCAATGGAAGAGAAGCCGTGAAGCTCGGGACTTCGGCAAAAATTATGTTCGCCCTCCTCTGGGGTGGCTGCCCTGGCAATATTTGTTTGCGGATGGCCGCCGGATGTACACAGGCGATGCCGGCACCTTCTCACCTGCTCAGGAGAATCCCATCCGGAATCCGGAGCCGGCGGAACCTTTCTTTACCGGCCGCGTCTGCGTTCTCACCGGAGCAGACACCTTTTCCGCCGCCGTACTTCTTGCCGATGCCGTGAAGACGTATCATCTTGCCACCATCGTCGGAGAGGAGACTGGCGGTCATCCGAATCTTTTCGATGGGATCTACTATACGTTTCGGCTCCCGCGATCGGGATTCATGGTGTCCATTCCCACGGAGCGTCAAATTCGCGCAAATGGAAATGCCTCCGATCGATCTGGAGTCATCCCCGATATTGAAGTTCAAACCACCGCCGCGGATATTCGTGCCGGCACGGATCCGGTTTTACAGCGCGCCCGCGATTGTCCGGTGCTCGAGGAGAAATGATGAAACCCACAGGTCTCACACCGATACTGAACGTTTCCAATATGAAGGAGAGCTTTGCATGGTTCGAGAAGCTGGGCTGGCAGAAGGCGTGGGATTGGGGCGACCCGGCGACGTTTGGCGGTGTTTGCGCAGGCAAGTGCGAAATCTTTTTATGCGAAGACGGACAGGGTGGCCGGGGTAAAGGTACGAACAAAGCCACGTTTGGTCCGGACGGCGAAGAGACGAAGGACAAGGGAGTCTGGATGTCGATCTGGGTGGAGGATGCAGATGAGATTCATCGGCGCTGTCTCCAGGAAGGCATCGAGGTCACCTGGCCTCCAACCAACATGCCCTGGAACGTGCGCGAGCTTCATATTCGCCATCCAGACGGTCACGTCTTTCGAATCAGCCAGGGTCTCGCTGAATGAAAAGGGCCACAGGCGCCATTCTCCGGTCTTCTTTCAGCTGAAGAGATCGGTCGAGAGATAGCGCTCGCCGGTATCGGGAAGAATGGCGAGGACGCGCTTACCCTTTCCTAGTTTTTGCGCCGTTTCAACAGCGGCATGGAGAATGGCGCCAGAGGAAACGCCGCAAAGTATTCCTTCAAGATCCGCAAGACGCCGCGTTGCGGTGCGGGCCTGATCGTAGGTGACGGGCAGGATCTGATCGACCACTTCCCGATTGAAAATCTGCGGAACAAATCCGGCGCCGATGCCCTGTATCCGGTGCGGACCCGCCTTTCCCGTGGTGAAGAATGGAGACTCTGCCGGTTCCACCGCGCAGACTTTGAGTCCGGGAATTTCCTTTTTCAACACCTCGCCCGTTCCCGTTACTGTGCCGCCAGTGCCGATGCCGATGACCAGGGCGTCCAGATTCTTTCCAACGACTGTCAGAATTTCGTGTGCCGTCGTCCGGCGATGCGCATCCGGATTCGCAGAGTTCCGAAATTGCTGCGGCATGAAGTAGTCCGGGTTCTCGCGGACAATCTTTTCAGCCGCTGTGATCGCACCCTGCATGAACTGTTCGCGCGGCGTCAGCACGATCTGGGCTCCATACGCGCGTAGAAGGTTGATCCGCTCGCTGCTCATATCCTCGGGCATCGTGAGAATCACGCGATAGCCCTTCGATGCGGCGACCATGGCCAAACCAATGCCGGTATTGCCGCTTGTCGGTTCGACGATCGTTCCGCCGTTCTTCAACCGTCCTTCCTTTTCGGCCTGCTCGATCATACTGAGCGCGATTCGATCCTTCACGCTTCCACCGGGGTTGAAGGATTCGAGCTTGACCAGCAGCTCCGCCGATCCTTCTTTCGGGACTCTGTTCAACCGCACAATGGGAGTGCGGCCGATGACCTGGCAAATGTTGTCGTATATGGAATCGTGCATCTTCGTCCTTGTCCGACTTCTCGTCAAATCTGAAAGTTAATTGGTGCTTCCTCAGTGCCGGCAATGAAGACGCGCGCCTGCCGCGGCTTCACGAAAATCGTTTCGCCGGACTTCAAGTCCAGATCCCGCTGGCGTTCACGCGTCAGCTCGGCTTCGAGAAACTGTCCGTTCTCCAGGTGTTTCAGCATCAGTTTAACGTTGGATCCTACCGCCTGAATGCGGATTACCTCCGCTCGAATGGCATCCGCTCCCAGATTATCGCGGGCGATCTCCATTTCATGCGGCCGCGCATACACAATGGCGGGAGAGTCGGACGCATCGGCGTGATCCGGCGCATCGATTTCGATTCCGCCGATATGCGCCTTTCCGGATTGCACGCGCCCGTGAAACAGATTCACGTTTCCGAGAAAACTGTAGACGAACGCATTGGCCGGCTTTTCGTAGACCTCCTCGGGAGTACCAATCTGTTCAATCCGGCCCTTGTCCATGATGGCCACGCGGTCCGCGACTTCGAGCGCCTCTTCCTGATCGTGCGTTACAAACACACAGGCGACATGTATCTCGTCATGCAGCCGCCGCAGCCACATGCGCAGTTCCTTGCGCACCCTCGCGTCCAATGCGCCAAAAGGTTCGTCCAGCAGAAGTACCTTCGGCTCCACCGCAAGCGCACGGGCGAGCGCGATTCGTTGACGCTGGCCGCCGGAAAGCTGGCCGGGAAACCGGTTGGAAATCCAATCCAGCTGAACCAGCTTGAGCAGGGAATTCACGCGATCGGCAATTTCCAGCTTCGATGGACGCAGATTCCTGGGACGCACTCGAAGTCCAAACGCCACGTTCTCGAACACCGTCATGTGTCGGAACAGGGCGTAGTGTTGAAAAACAAATCCCACGCGGCGTTCGCTGGCATTGGTTGAAGAGGCGTCCTCGCCGTTGAGGTGCACGGAACCTGTATCCGGGAAATCCAGACCGGCAATCATGCGGAGAAGAGTTGTCTTTCCGGATCCTGAAGGACCCAGCAGGGCAAGCAGTTCGCCATCCGGAACCGCGAGGTCGATGTCCTGCAGTGCCTGAAAGTTTCCAAATCGTTTACTGACGTTACGAATTTCAATGCCCATAAATCAGGATTCCCCGGATTTGCCCTCAACGATCTTCTTGACGATCAATGTTCCTACGCTCAACAGCGTCAGCAGCGACGCCACGGCAAAAGCTCCCGAGGAGTCGTAGCCGTTGTAAAGGATTTCGACATGGAGCGGAATCGTGTTTGTGCCGCCCTGAGTGTGTCCCGAAACCACTGCGACTGCGCCGTATTCTCCCGTCGCGCGCGCCGTGCAGAGGATGACGCCGTAGAGCAGGCTCCATTTTATGTTCGGAAGCGTCACGCGAAAGAAAGTCTGCAGGCCATTGGCTCCCAGCACGAGCGCGGCTTCCTCTTCCTCGCGTCCCTGAGCCTGCATGTGCGGAATCAGCTCTCGCGCCACGAACGGCACGGTCACGAACATCGTCGCCAGAATAATTCCGGGCGCTGCGAATATGATCTGAATCCCATGGCTGTCGAGCCACGGCCCAAGCCAGCCCTGCAATCCAAAGATGAGGACGAAGATCAGACCGGATATCACCGGCGACACGGCGAACGGCACATCCAGCAGGGTGATGAGGATGTTCTTGCCGGGAAAATCGAATTTTGCGATGGACCAGGCCGCGACGATTCCGAAGAAGGTGTTGAGAGGCACTGCCGCGGCCGCCGCAATGAGTGTGAGCCGTATCGCGGCCTGGGCATCGGGCTCCGTAATAGACGCCCAGTATCCGGAGACTCCGTTCTCGAACGCATTCACAAAGACGACGGCCAGCGGCGCAACCACAAAGAGAGACAGCAGCAGCAGCGCAAGAACGATCAGCGTGCGCCTTACGAGTGTGTTGCCGGTGGTGGGCTTCGGTGCGGGATGCGCCATCACGCAGTCTCCATGTATCGCCGGCTTCTTGCCTGAAGCAGATTGATGGCCAGCAACAGGACAAACGAGACCACCAGCATGACCATGGCGATGGCAGTGGCGCCGGAGACGTCATGTTGATCCAGTTTGTTCATGATCATGAACGATGTGATTTCCGTGTCGAACACACGATTGCCGGAGATGAAGACGACAGAACCATATTCGCCGAGCGCCCTGGCAAAGGCGAGCGACATTCCCGTGAGCAGGGAAGGCAACAGTGTGGGTACAATCACACGTGAAAACGTCTGCCAGCGCGATGCTCCGAGGCTGCGAGCTGCTTCCTCAACCTGAAGGTCGAAGTCTTCCAGCACCGGCTGAACATTCCGGACGACGAAGGGAAGCCCCACGAATATCAGCGCAATCAGAACGCCCAGTTTGGTGTATGCGACTTGGATTCCAATCATTGCCAGGTAGTGGCCGAACCATCCGTTTGGCGCATAGAGCGCTGTGAGCGAGAGCCCGGCCACCGCTGTCGGAAGTGCGAACGGCAGGTCGACAACCGCATCGGCAATGCGCTTGCCGGCGAAGTCATAGCGGGCAAGAACCCAGGCGACGATCAATCCGAACAGCGCATTGATGACGGCGCTCAGGAATGCGGCGCCGAGAGTCAGTTTGTAGGAGGCAATCAAGCGCGGCGAACTGATCGTGGCCCAGATGCTCCCCCAACCCTGTGCCGACGCCTTCAGAAATACCGCGCTGAGCGGGATCAGCACGAAGAGGCTGAGATAGGACAGCGCGAAGCCCGTCGTCAGTCCGAATCCCGGAAGTATCGTTTTGCGTTTCGATGACACAGTCTACCGGCCGGACTCGTAGATCTTGTCGAAGATGCCGCCATCGTCGAAGTGCTTCTTCTGTGCGGTTCGCCAATCTCCGGCGATCTCCGCGATCGTGAATAACTTCAGGTCCGGAAACTCGCTCGCGTGTTTTGCAGCAATATCCTTGTTTCGAGGACGGTAGTGGTGCTGCGCGACGATCTCCTGGCCATCGTCAGTGTAGAGAAATTCGAGATAGCCACGAGCTGCCGCCGCACTGCCTTTGGACGCGGCCACCTTGTCGACCACGGCAACGGGCGGTTCCGCAAGAATGCTTGTGGATGGGTTCACGATCTCGACTTTGTCCTTGCCTGTCTCAGCGAGTGCGAGATACGCCTCGTTTTCCCACGCGATCAGAACGTCTCCGATGCCGTTTTGAATGAATGTCGTCGTCGACCCGCGTGCGCCCGCGTCCAGTACCGGCACATTCTTGTAGAGCTTCTTCATGAACTCCGTTGCCGTGGCTTCATCGTTATTGTTCTTCTTCAATGCGTAGCCCCAGGCCGCCAGGTAATTCCAGCGCGCACCACCGGAGGTTTTCGGATTCGCGGTGATCACGCCGATACCGGGCTTTACCAGATCGTCCCAGTCGTGAATCTGTTTGGGATTGCCTTTTCGAACGAGGAACACCACGGTCGATGTGTAGGGGGAACTGTTGTCCGGAAGCAAAGTCTGCCAGTTTGCAGGAAGCAGGCCCGCCTTGTCCGCTATGACATCGATGTCATACGCCAGTGCCAGTGTGACGACATCCGCCTTCTGACCGTCGATGACGGCGCGCGCCTGCTTGCCCGAACCTCCATGCGACTGGCGAATATGGATCGCCTGACCGGTTTTGGCCTGCCAGTATTTTGCGAATGCCGGGTTGATCGCGTCGTAGAGCTCGCGCGTGGGGTCGTAGGAGACATTAAGAAGCGTCAGGCTTTCCGGCTGTTTTTCTTTTGATGCGCACTGCCACAGGAACAACGATGCAAGAAGGACTGCGGCGGAGGTACGTAACGCGGAGAGTCTGTAAATTTGTTTAAGCATATGAAGCTGAACAGGGAATGGTCAGATGTGATACATCGCGACCGGGTTGGTTTCGAGAGACTTCCTTCCGCGTTCGACGAGGTCTTCAAGCGTTGTGCCGTCCAGGATGGACGCGGTCGCGTCGCGTACATCCTTCATGACGTGACGAATGCCGCAGGCCAGTTCGTCCACGCATTCATCGCACCGCCGATATGCGGTCTGGCTGACACAGGGCAGTAATGCGATTGGGCCATCCAGGGCACGGAGAATTTCACCAACCGTTATTTGCGAAGGCGGCCGGCTGAGCGCGTAGCCGCCGCCCTTTCCTTTTTTGCTTTGAAGAATGCCTTTGCGCTTCAACTCGAGAAGGATCAGTTCCAGGAATTTGTGCGGGATGCGTTCGGATGCGGCGATTTCGGAGATGAGCGTCGGCCCGTCTCCGTGTTCCTGCGCCAGCCTACCGAGGGCGTGCAATCCGTACTTGGCTTTCTTGGATAGCATAATCTACTAATTCAGTCGGGTAGTATGCCGAAGATCGATCGGATTGTCAAACCGCGTGTTTGTATGTAGTTTCAGGCAGGAATCCGCTTCACTGTGAAAAAATGCTTGACGATCCAGTCCCCGATTCCGTAAATTCCCTATTCATCAGATAGGAATATGGACTAATGAATCAATACACCACTAAGCCCTGCCGCTGTTGTCGCTGCTCACGCTGATCTTTTCCATCGAATTCGTTTTCATCTCACAACCCAATAACAAAGGAAAGCCAATGAGGCTCACAAAGTCACTGCACGTACTTCTATTCATCGCCGGCACAACGGTTCAAGGATTCGCGCAAACTCCAACAGCAACGCCGGATCCCCAGGCCGCGGCGCCGGCCGCATCGGCCGAAACCCCGGCCCCCCAGGCAGACGCCGAGAAAAAACCTCTCGAAATCAAATCCGATGTGACCGTCACTGCCCGCCGCGTCGAAGAAGAAGCGCAGGAAGTGCCCATTCCGCTGACCGTCGTCAATGGAGCGCAGGTTGAAAACGCGGGCGCTTTCAATGTGAATCGACTGAAGGAACTTGTACCCAACGTGCAGTTCTATTCGTCCAACCCTCGCAACTCCGCCGTCAACATTCGCGGATTGGGCGCGCCATTCGGACTCACGAACGACGGTATCGAGCCCGGGGTGGGCTTTTACGTCGACGGAGTGTACTTCGCCAGACCTGCTGCTGCGACGCTCGACTTTCTCGACGTCGAACGGATCGAAGTCCTGCGCGGCCCACAGGGAACGCTCTACGGAAAGAACACCACGGCCGGCGCCATCAACATCACCACGAGAAGGCCCAGCTTCACGACGGGAACAAACTTCGAGCTCAGCTACGGCAACTATGGATTCATCCAGGCCAAGGGTTCCATCACCGGTCCGTTGAGCAGCAAGCTTGCAGCGCGGCTTTCCTTTTCCGGTTCCCAGCGCGATGGTTTTGTCTACAACACGAAAAGCCAGAACGACGTGAACGACCTGAACAATCTGGGCCTCCGCGCACAGTTCCTGTATGCGGCCACCGGCAACCTTGTGCTCAGCTTTGGTGCGGACTATACGCGGCAGCGCCCGGATGGATACACGCAGACTGTTGCCGGCGTTTCCCCGACGTTGCGCGCGCCCAATCGGCAGTATGCGCAGATCGCCGCGGACTTGAACTATCAGGTACCGAGCTACAACGCATTCGATCGCCGGACGGATATCGACACGCCCTTGAAATCGAATCAGGACATGGGCGGAGTGTCCTTTCAACTGGACTGGGTCAAGGGCCGAGGCACACTGACCGCAATCACGTCATGGCGGCACTGGAACTGGAATCCTTCCAACGATCGCGACTTCATCGGCCTTCCGGTGACGACGATCTCAGCGGCGCCGTCCAATCAGGAGCAGCTGTCCCAGGAGATCCGGTACGCTGCTGCGCTTTCCCCCCGGTTCAACTTTGTTGCCGGTGCTTTCTTCTTCAAGCAGGACATTTCTTCCAATCCTGCATTCAAACAGGAACAGGGTTCCGCCGCCGCACACTTCCTGCTCGCGCCCACCGCCGAAGCGGCGACGCCCGGGCTCCTCGATGGGTACGGATACAACCAGTACATGTCGTATGACAACTCCAGTTCCGCGGTTTTCGGGCAGTTCGAATATGCATTGACCAGCCGGCTGCGAATCATTCCCGGGCTTCGTTTCAACTACGACAGGAAAGACGTCGATTTTGACCAGCAGGTCTATGGCGGATTGCAAACCACCGATCCGGCACTGCTCGCGCTGCAGCGTTCGATCTTTGCGCCGCAGGCCTATAAAACCAACAACGCGGACACCAATCTGTCCGGACAGATCGGAGTTTCCTACAAGGTTGCCGAATCGGTGGAAGCCTACGGCACGTACGCCCACAGCTTCAAATCCATCGGTCTCAATCTGAACGGGCTTCCGACGGATGCCGCCGGCGAGCCTGTTCTTTCCGCAGCGACCGTGAAGCCGGAAAGCGTCAATCACTACGAAGTCGGTGTGAAGACGCAGCCGTGGAAATCGGTCACCGCAAACTTCGCAGCATTCGATACGGAGGTGAAGGACTTCCAGGCCCAGGTCGTGAATGCCGGCGTGGGAGTGCTTCGAGGCTATCTCGCGAATGCGGAAAAAGTGCGCGTGCGAGGTTTGGAGTTCGACGGCAGCGCGAACGTGACGAAAAACTTCAATGTCTATACCGCGATCGCAGCGACCGATGGCCGGTACATTTCATTCAAGGACGCGCCGCCGCCGCTTGAGGAAACCGGCGGACCTCCGGTGAAAGACGTTTCCGGATCCCGGCTGCCGGGAATTTCCAAATGGGCCGTTTCTTACGGCGGAGAATACAGTCACCCGGGCACGCTGCTCGGCGGCGCCGGTCGATTCTTCGCCGCGGCCGATGGAAGTTTCCGTTCGAACTTCTCTTCGAGTTCTTCCGCCTCGAAGTACCTGAACGTGCCGGAGTATGGGATTGTGAATGCCCGTGCCGGATTCAAGACCGCCGACACCTGGACGATCTTCCTGTGGGGCCGCAATCTGCTCGACAAGGAATACTACGAGTTTCTGACAGCAGCTCCAGGCAACTCCGGTCTGTACGTCGGACAACCGAGCGAGCCTGCAACCTACGGCGTAACCCTGCGCCGCGCATTCTAGGCTCGCCCGGAGCCAGGAAGGAAAAAGGCCGGCCCGCATCATCCATGCGGGCCGGCCTTCATGTTCCAGCAGCCTGGATCTAAACCATGTTTTCCGGTTTTACCCATTCATCGAATTGTGCGGAGGTCACCAGCCCGAGTTCGATGGCCGCTTCCCGCAATGTCATGTTCTCCTTGTAGGCCTTCTTCGCGATCTTTGCCGCGTTTTCATATCCAATGTGGGTATTCAGCGACGTCACCAGCATGAGCGAGTTTTCCATATGCCTTTTGATAACGGGCAAGTTCGGCACAATCCCTTCGGCACACTTATCGTTGAACGACACACAGGCATCTCCGATCAACCGCGCGGACTGAAGCACATTTGCCGCAATGACGGGCTTGAACACATTCAGTTCAAAATGTCCCATCGCGCCGCCGACCGAAACCGCAACATCGTTGCCCATCACCTGCGCGCACACCATGGTCATCGCTTCCGGCTGCGTCGGATTGACCTTGCCCGGCATGATGGATGAGCCCGGTTCATTGTCCGGAATGACGATCTCGCCAATACCGCTGCGGGGCCCGGAACTCAGCATGCGAATGTCATTCGCGATTTTCATCAACGCCACCGCGGCTCGCTTCAATGCTCCAGACATTTCGACCATGGCGTCGTGCGCTGCCAGGGCTTCGAACTTGTTGGGCGCGGTGATGAAGGGCAGTCCGGTGAGGTCTGCAATTTTCTTCGCCACAATAACGTCGTAGCCTTTGGGGGCATTCAGTCCGGTGCCAACCGCAGTTCCGCCGAGGGCGAGTTCCCGCACCGCATCCAATGCATTGCGAATGGCGCGCATGCTGTTGTCCAGTTGCTGCACGTATCCGGAAAATTCCTGGCCCAGCGTCAGCGGCGTGGCGTCCATGAAGTGTGTCCGTCCGGTTTTCACAATCGAAGTGAACTCTGCGGATTTTCGCGCCAGCGTGGAACGGAGTTTCTGCATCCCCGGCAGTGTGATTTCGACGACCTGCTTGTAGGTGGCGATGTGCATCGCGGTCGGAAAGGTGTCGTTTGAGGATTGGGATTTATTGACATCGTCATTGGGATGAAGCGCCTTTTTCTCGTCGATGAGTTTTCCGCCGGACAGGACGTGGCCGCGATTGGCGATGACTTCGTTGACGTTCATGTTGCTCTGCGTGCCGGAGCCGGTTTGCCAGATCACCAGTGGAAACTCGCCGTCCCATTTCTTTTCGAGGATTTCATCGCAGACCGCGGCAATCATGTTCGTCTTCTCTTTCGTCAACACTTGAAGATCGTGGTTGGCCTGCGCCGCCGCTTTCTTCAGATATGCAAACGCGTAGATGATCTCTTTCGGCATGCTGGCTTCCGGCCCGATCCTGAAATTATTCCGGGACCGCTCGGTCTGCGCTCCCCAGTAACGCTCAGCGGGAACCTGTACCTCGCCCATCGTGTCTTTTTCGATTCTGAAATTCACTCCGCTCCTCCCCAACAAAGTTAAAAAGTCTGTCCGGAAAGAGTAACTGATTCATGGCAGAAACCGTGTCTCCTGAATGATCCGGATTGGTCGCAGGATGAGGGATTGAGGCAATTGCCCCTCCTTGCCAGGAACAGCTGTCCAACTTAATCGGAAGATCTGCGGGACTTATTCTTCTCCCGAAGGGAGAAGGTGGAACATCAAGACATGGCGCGCCGGATGAGAGGGGTAATTATCGAAGGAATTGTATCCCTCACCCGCCGCGCCAGCCCGCTGGCTGTCGCGGCACCCTCTCCCTTCGGGAGAGGAATGCGCGAAGACAGACCTCTTGTTTTAGAAATCGCCTGAAAGCCACACTCTATCGCAATTTGGACCGATGTTGGCGGGGGTGATCGTTGGAGTCCTTAGTTCTCCTTACCCGGCCCTGCGCCTCGCACTTCTGAAGAAGACGGCAGCCGCATCCGTTGCAGGAGCTTTCCGAAACGCCGTTCCCGCCGCAACGAGTCGAGCGCCGGGTCCGTTCGAATGTTGGTGAGAAACGGAGATCGATCCTCAAACGCATGTTCCAGACAGTCCAGCGCCTGCGTCTTGTTTTCCAGAGACGCGTGGATGAGCGCGGAATAGTACGGGGTGACATAACGCCGCCGTGCCAGTTCCTCAAGACTTTCCAGCAATCGGCGGGCGTGTGTTTTGTCGCCGCCCGAAGCGGCAGCAACGGCAAGTCCACAGATGCTTGCAGGGTGATTGTCGCTGCTGTCCCTGGCTTTCTGAAACTCTGCAGCGGCGTCGGCGTGGCGCGTTTGCTGCAAGTAGACCAGGCCGAGAAAGTAGTGCGCGAGAGCGAAGGACTGGTCCATCTCGATCGTGTTACGAAGCTGGCTGGCAGATTCGTCGTAGCGCCGGGCGAGATAAAGAATCCAGCCCCGGTTGCAATAGACCACAAGCGACAAGGGGTCCAGGTGCAGCGCATCCGCGATGTGTTCCAGCGCGTCACCGGTGCGTCCCATCGCTGCGAGAAAGAGCGCATACCAGTAATGTCCCGTCGGATGATTGGGATTGAGTGCGAGCGCGTGACGGAATTCCTTTTCGGCGCCGGAAAAATCCCAGTCAAACAGAAGCTTCACGTACGCGAGTGAAGAGTGCGCTTCGGCGAAAGCCCCATTGAGGTCGAGAGCTTTCCGCACGGATCGCATTGCGCCTTCGTGAGCTGCTGTCGGCGGCAGACCGCTGTACAGGCCGATCACGGCATAGACATCCGCCAGATGCGTGTATGCGGGGACATAGCCGGGGTCCCGTTCAATCGCCTCTTCGAAGTAGCGGAACGCCCTGCGGAAATCCTCTTCAGTCCTTCGATTGAAGTAGTACCGCCCGCGGAGATACGCTTCGTACGCTGCGGAATTGTGGGTTGCCGTTCGCGCCATCACGGCTTTGTTGCTGGCAAGGAGCTCTACGGCCAGCGCCTGTGCGACGCGCTCAGCGACGTCGATTTGTATGCTGATGATGTCGTCCAGCGTCCGGTTATGGGCTTCCGCCCAGAGATGACTTTGATCGGATACCTGAATCAACTGCGTTGTGATGCGGACGCGTTCGCCGGCGCGACGCACGCTGCCTTCAACGATGAAGTCGACGCCGAGTTCTTTCCCGATTTGATCGATGCCCTTGCCCGTATTGCGATACTGGCGCGCGGTAGTGAAGGCAATCACTCCGAGTTGAGCGGGATTCAGCCGGCCGAGTTGTCCGATGAGTTCCTCGGTCAGACCGTCGGTGAAGTAGTCCTGGCCGTTGTCGCCGGTGAGATTTCCGAACGGAAGAACCGCGAGCATCGGACGCGAGCGAAAGGATACCGGCGAGCGATCCTGCTCTTCGATCGGTGCAAGGAAGCGATAACCTCGACGCGGCAGAGTCTCGATGTAGCGGGGCGCATTCGCATCGTCATCGAGAACGGCACGGATGAGTTTGATGCAGTAGTTCAGGCCGTTTTCGAAATCGACATGCGTGTTGTCTCCCCATAGCGCACGCTCAATCTCCCGGCGCGTCCGGACGGTGCCGGGCCGGCTGGCGAGAATTTCAAGAACGCGGAATGGCTGGTGAGGAAGTTTGAGACGTACGCCGCTCTTGCGCAGCTCGCCGGATTCGAGATCGATTTCGAAAGTGTCGAATTTCAACAGCGGTGCGCGTGGGCTGGACATGGCCGCCGATTATAGCGGCAGGAAGAGACGGGAGAGAAATACATCGAATGGGAAAACTGCGGGGCGATCCTTCTCCCGAAGGGAGAAGGTGGCGCGAAGCGCCGGATGAGGGGTAATAATCGAAGGACTCTACCCCTCTTCCTTAGCGCTCAGCCGCCCAACAATCCTCAGTCCTTCACCGCCGGCGACGTCGGGTTTGCCGGTGCTGCAAGGTTCTTCGAGAAGAACGGCAGGAAGTTCCTGTCGAACCGTTCGTTGAGATTCGTCTTCGAATCCCCCTCATACTCCTGGTAGAAGTGCGCGACCTTCAACCGGTACATCGCTTCGTGCAATTTCCGATTACCCGCCAGCTGCGGATCCTTCGAGCCCACCTCAATGGACAGCGAATACAGCTTGTTCAGATTCGCTGCCTGACTCTCCATCAACGTGAGCCCTGCATTCGCATTCCATTTCGCGGCAATATCCGTGCGTGGTTTTCCCTCCTTTACCGGCAGCTCCAAAAAGAGTGGCGCATTACCGGGATTCGGCGACCACGCTGCTGCCAGCGCCAGCGCCAACGAAGGGCCCGCCGGCCCGGCCGATCTGGCCTGATCTGCGCGCGCCGCTTCCTCCGCCTGGGCGCGAGTCTTCACCGGCTCTGCGGATGCCGCCATTTCCGGACGCGTGTCCGCAGGATCGAGAAACGACGCGCTCATGATGTACAGGCTTGAAAACACATCCGGCCGCTTCATGCCGATCCGAAGCGCGCCATATCCGCCGGCACCGTACCCCGCCAGGCCGCGGCTGATCCGCTCCGAAATCGTCCGATATTTGGAATCGATTTCTGCCACCAGATCCCGCGCGATGAATGCTTCCCAGTCCCCCGTCGTCGCAGAGTTCGAATAGATGCTGCCCCGGTGGAGCGTGTACGCATTGGGCACCACAATGATCGGGATGCTGAAACCCGTAGCCCCGGCCCGCCGGTCCGCACTTTCGATAAAGTTAAAAGTTCCGCCCGTAAACATGTCGTCGCGTGCTCCATAGTCGGGAAGCAGGTAAACCACGGGAAAGCGGCGGTTCGTATCGGTGCGATAGGTTGGCGGGAGATAAATGGTGACTTCGCGATCGGCGGAATCGCCTTCAAGGTTCCCCTCAAGGGCCTTGCTGTGCACCGTGATCTTTTCGATTGTCGATGTTCCGCCTCCACCTGGTCCGCCGGCGCCACGCCGGCCCTGCGCCAGAAACAAGGATGAGATCAACACCAGAACCAGGAATACGCCAAACCACTTCAATTTCACGAATTCACCTCCGCCGACATTCTGCACCGTATTCGGTCAAACGTCCGAAATCATAATCCAGCCGGGCTGGTTTCTCCAGCGTGGCGCAAAGGGGGTCGGCGGGCCGATGCCCCGGATTAGCCGACCGTGTTCTACGACACTATATATAAAGGTTGCGGAATCCCCCCTTTCGACGCGGTTTCTAACCCGCTGATATCACGCCAGTAATAAGATAAATAAGGACTTAGCGCCAATACCAAAGAGCCATCGATCCGGACTTTCTGGCCATTCAGGCTACCGTGGCGATGGGTGATGATGCCCGGGTGCAGCAGAAAGCTCGAATGAGAGAAGGAGGACCCATGTTACCCAGGATCACTTTTTGCATTCGGTGTCGTGGATTGGAGAAGGGCTGGAACCGGCGTTTTATCGGCCACTGGCTGTTCTGCCGGAATCGTCTTCACAAACCGGGACGGATGGCGGGGGCGATCTTTGTCGCCGCGCTGGTCGTCGGGTTCCCGAAACCAGGGGCTTCGGTCAGCGCGATTCCCGTCGTCATTCAGCCCGCGGCGGCGGATGATTCCGTCTCGCCAAAGTTGGATATCGCCCTTCGATCCATTAATGCTTTTCTGAAGATCCACAAGGTCAGCGAATCGAACCGGGAACGGCTTGCCGCGGCGATCGTCACCAGCGCCAGAAAGCATGGCCTGAATCCGAGGCTCGTGGCCAGCATCGTGATCGTGGAGAGCCGGGGCAATCCGTTTGCCATCTCGGGACAGGATGCCGTTGGTGTGATGCAAGTTCACCTGCCGACGTGGGGAGCGACTGCCGATCGGGAAGACATCAACCTTCTCAAGATTGAAGACAACATCGACTTCGGCGCACGGATCCTGAAAGAGTACGTCGGCCGGTACGGAGTCTCCGAAGGGATACGCAAATACAACGGCTACATTCCCGGTGAACCGGTGTGGGAACAGTCCTCGCAGGCGTATTTGGACAGGGTGCAGCAGGTTTACAACTTCCCGCAGGCTCCGGCTCTGCAGTAGTTCCATCGCGGTATGTTTTTGAAGCGCCGGGGTGGTGGATCCATAAATCCACCCCGGCCGCTCCTCCTCGCCAGGAGCAGAGCGCTTATCTGCAATCCCGCAGTCTCGGATTAGTGAATCGCCAGAGACGCGGCTACTCCCGCATGATCGGAAAACCATCGCGGCGCGGCGTGTCCGATGACCGGATCAATGACATCCGAATCGGATGCCTCGAATCCTCTCCCGCGATACAGAATCAAATCCAGCCGGAGTGTGAACGGAAACGTCAGATCCGATAGAAGCGCGTCGTGTCCCCAGGTCAGACCCAGTCTCTGCGGCGCCGCGACGGACCACGCATCGGTGAAGTGTCCACCGCCGATCAGTAATGCGTACGTTTCCGGACTGTAATTTCCGTACGCGTCCGAGTTGAAGTCTCCCGCAAGAATGACAGGCAACGTTGTCGCGGCTGGATCCGACAACAGTTCATACGCCTGGGCGTACTGAATATTCGGCAAGCCCGCAGGCAATGCGTCCTCCAGATGAGCGTTGATGAATCGGAACTCCCGTCCACGCACCTGAACATCGACAGAGCACCACCCGCGCAATACATACGTGCCGATGGGCAGCGGCAGCGCGGCGGAGAAGTTCTTCGCCTGTGGATTTGAAATGCGAAGATGACCTGGAGGCAGATCCGTACGTACGAGAATCACATCCCGGTCGGTGAGGCGTACATCGTCGAAACCTCCGCCGGTAAATAGCGGCATCTCGATGTCGGTGTCCTGAATTTGCGATGCCACTTCGTAGTGTCCACCGTGCTTTTCGATTGCTGCAAGCAGAAGCCCAAGGTAATCCAGTTCGATTTGGTCTGCGGGGGTCGTGCCGCCGATGATCAGATCGCCGGGGGATTGGCGGCGGATCAACGACACCTCCTGCAATGCAACCAGATCCGGATTGCGCCGGACGATCTGCTCTGCCAGAGCATCCGCGCGATCGCGAAACTTCGACGCCAGGATCTGTTGATGTATCGCGGCAACCCCGCTGACGAGTTTGGAGAAGTAAGCCGGGTCCGTTGGATCCAGTGTGAGAACCGGAGTGAAATCCGCCCCGACATAAAGATTGAACGTCGCCACGTCGATATCCCGCTTTCCTTTAGCCCATGCGTTGTTTTCCAAACCGGAGCCGGCCGCGATAACGACCATCGCTACAGCGGATACGGCGAGACGTTTCCAAACTGAAGTTCTACTCGAGTTGATGTGCATTGATGTGCCTCCTGAATTCGCGCACTTTCGCATACGGTACGGCACCGCACCATGGGCGCCGCCTGAGTTTTGGATGAGTTGAGCTATACTGCGCACGTTTGTATCACCCACCCAGGAGAAAGCGAAATGAGAATTCGGCTCTACGGCGTTGCCATTTTCCTGCTGTTATCGATCGCGGCAGTTGCACAGGCGCCAGTCAAGAAACCTGCATGCGATCGCGCGTGTTTGCAGGGATACATGGATCGGTATCTCAAAGCGATGCTGGATCGCACCGTCAGCGACGACTTGTTTGCACGCAATGTCCGCTTCACGGAAAACGGAATTCAACTTCCGCTTGGCAACGAAGGACTGTGGTATGGCATGTCGGGTCTCGGCACGTACCGTTTCTATGTTCCCGACATCGAAACGCAGCAGGTCGCGTTGATCGGCAGCGTGAAGGAGAACATGGGAAACCATGGGGTGAATGACGATCAGGGTAACAATGTCGCCGTTGCCATCCGGCTGAAGATCGTTGACGGGAAAATCACGGAGGTCGAGCAGCTCGCGATTCGCCCGGCCGTGCAGCTGGGCGGCGGAGGAGCGCGGGGTGCGGCTCCGGCGGCTCCGGCTGCCGCTCCCGCTCCCAGCACCGGCGATCGGGTTGCCGCGATGAAGGAACCGCACCCGGTTTATTCACAGATCATTCCGGAAAACGAGCGCGCATCGCGGGAGGATCTCGTGATTCAGGCGAATTACTACTTCACGGCGCTCGCGCGCCACGACAGCAAGGGGTATTACCCGTTCACGGAAGGTTGCGTGCGTTTCGAGAATGGCATCACGTCGACCAGCGACTGCCTGGCGCAGTTCACGGGGACATCGCTCAACAACATTGTGGATCGGATCCGCGACCGGCGATTTGTCGCGGTCGATCGTGAGCGAGGGGTTGTATTTGCGTTTGCGTTCTTCGATCACTATCGCATCAACTGGACGTGGCAACTCGCCGAGCTGTTCAAGATTGAGAAGGGGAAGATCCGCCGGATTGAAGCGGTGTTCCATCAGGCACCGTTCGGAATACCGTCGGGTTGGAGCACGTACGAGCGGTCCATATCGGAGGAGATTCAGAGTATCCGGTGAGCGGATGGAGAGATCATAGAGCGAGAGTGGAGCATTGCGCGAAGCGCGGGATGAGGGTTCAAGAATCTGTACCCCTCACCCGCCCCATCGCCTTCCGGACTTTGATCAGGTCCCGGACAAACTCCTCAAACCCTCTTTTCCGCGACTCTTCATCCGGCGCACGAAGCAACGACGACGGATGCACCGTCGCCATCACGTGCGGCGCAAGCGGCGACTCCATGAACCTGCCTCTCGATTTTGTGACCCGGAATTCACGGCCCAACAACATCTGAGCCGCCGTCGCACCGAGACATACCAGAACGTTCGGCCGCACCGCTTCGATCTCGGCCTCCAGCCATGGACGGCACGCTTCCACTTCCTCCGCATTCGGTTTCTGGTGGATGCGCCGCTTTCCAGCCGCCTTGAACTTGAAGTGCTTTACCGCATTCGTCACGTAGACACTCTCCCGTTCAATACCGGCCTTCTCCAGCGCGCGATCAAGCAACTGTCCCGCGGGACCCACAAACGGCTGTCCCTCGACATCCTCCTTGTCGCCGGGCTGCTCGCCGACCAGCATCAATCGCGCCTCGGCGGGACCTTCCCCAAATACCGTTTGAGTCGCGTGTTTCCATAAATGGCATCCCTGACATTTAACGGCGGCAAGACGTAAGGCGGGAATTGTTTTGCTTCGCGGAATATATTCCTCCGCCGTTGGCAGAGTCGCCTTGGAGTGCATGACGGTCCCATTTCGTGTGTATCCTGCATGCCCTGGATGACGAACTACCTCGCGTTGCCGGGAGGTAGTTCGTCAGGCAATTCTTGTTAGTAAGGGCGGGGCTCTCCGAATACGAAATTCAGGCCCAGCGTAGCCTCAACCCACGTTGGAGCTCCGTGATAGTAGTTCGGAATGGTCCGGCCCCGGACTTCCGCCCGAACCCCAAGCGGACCCCACAGCCCAATGGACTTCACTCCAACTCCATAGCTCACGTTGAAAAACGTGTCCGAGTTACGGACGGAGACCGTTCGAACGGTTGCAATGTCTCCGCCTCCGGCCAATGGAATACTCCCAGGTATGGAATACGTGTAGCCCTGAGTCTGCATGGTGATTCCACCGACGTCGGCAATCACAAATGGTGCCAGCTTGCGCGTGAAGGGGAAGTCGGAGGTTGAAAAGTTATAGCTCGTTCCCGCATTCCACAGGATGCCGCGGCTTCTGTTATCGACGCCGTCGACTTTGAAATGCGGGATATAACCCAGCTGTCCTTCGAGCTCCACGTTCGCATCCAGGAAATAACCAACCCGGAAACCATAGGATGCGTCATCCCTTAAGTGTCCCGAAGCAGACGTTGAGGGCCATTGAAAGCCCACATAGGGATTGAACTCCGCCCTCTGTGCGAACGCGGATTGCACCGAACCGCACAGCAAAATCACTCCAGCAAACAGCATCAATCTAAACATTAAAGACTTCATGTGTTCTCCTTCTTAAAGGCCTGAAAATGAGGTTGTTCCACCCGGCGGCGGAAATACCCGCCGCTACCTGTGGAAAAGCAACTACACGGCCAAACTGCGCGCTTGCTTGAATCGGGAGTGGTTGGGAGGTCGGATTATCGCGCCTCGGAACGCTTTCGCCGGGGATGGAACCTTACGAAACGGGATGAAGTGACCACCGCATTCCCGATCTTGCGTATTTGATTTAATGAATCCTCATGGTCGGCGCGCGATCGCGCTGCAGAACAATCGGAGGGCACCATCAACTGGAAGTCGCGCATATTGGCGTCATGCGCGGTGCACATGATGCAGCTGTCCGTCGTCAGTCCGCAAAGGATCAGGGTGCGGGTTCCCAGGTATCGCAGCAACGTCTCCAGTGGAGTTTGATAGAACGCGGAATGCATCGGTTTCAGAACGAAATAATCCTCGGCATCGGGTCGCAGTACCTGGACGAATTGACGTCCAGGCGCTTCGGGACGGACACAATAGTCCACCAATTTCTTCGCGTCGGAACGCCATTCGCCAAAGTTGTCATTGACGTAAATGGTGGGGATCCCCGCTTCGCGTGCGCGCATCTTCAACCGTTGAACATTGCGCGCAATGAGAAGAGCCTGCCGCAACACGCGTTTCGCATCGGGGAATTCAAAGTGATTGATGACATCGACGAGAAGCATCGCGGAGTCCGCCCTGTGGCGTGTGCCTCGCAAAGTCATGTGTGTCCTTTAAGCTCCCAGTTGCCGGGCCCGGGCAAGTGGGAGCCTGTGTTTAATACCGGCTGCTAGCTCGCAGCCTTCCCTCGTTTGTCATCGGACTTTTCGCGCCGGGATGCGCTCTCGGAATCGCCGGAATCTTCGCGTTTGATCCGCAGCTGGTTCATCACCTCTTTGACTCCGGAGCAGCACTCTGCAATTTCTTCAGCGCGGCGTTTGGATTCCCTGTCCGGTACCGTCCCTTTCAGCAGGACCTCCGCTTCCTTGACCTCGACGGTGATGTCCGCTGCATCGAGTTCGGGATCCTCGGTCATTGCTTCGTTGATGTCTTCCGTGATGCGCTCGTCTGAACGCTTGTAGCCTTGCGGCCCACGTCCCGCAAACGACTGCCGTTGTCGAGATTGTTGAGACGATTCGTTGCTCCATCGCCCGGTGTCGCGCGGTTGCATGCCACGCTGGCCGAACTGCGTCACGTTGCTCTGTTGCCGGCCCTGCTGCCGATCGCGTTCGGATTCCATTCCGTCTTCGGACCTGCGACCGCGATACATATTGCCGGTATCCGTGTCGTTGTCCCATGGACGGTAACCGCGATCGGATTGGCCTTCGCGATACTGAGGTGTGCGATCCATCGGCTGCCAGCGGTTCTCGTTTTCCCATCGGGACTCGGGAGAGCGCCAGTTCTGCTGGCCGTATCGCGGATCCTGCCGATACTCCTGGGATCCCTGGAATTCGCTCTCTCCGCTGGGATTCCCAAACCGGTCTGCGTAATTGATGGCCCGATATCCCCCCTGACTTCCATAGGAACCCTGGCTTCCGCCATAAGCGCTCTGCCCGCCGTATCGCTCGGACTCACTGTATTCCTGATCTCCGTAATTGCCGGTGTTCCGCATGTTTGATGACGCGCCGCTTTGATTCCAATCCGTCGACGATCGCTGCTGTCGTTCCTGATTCGGGCGATGCCCTTTATTTCGAGAATGTGACATGGATTCCTCCAGATGCTTGAAATTGAAATGCCATTCAAGGGTCGAGATGCCGCGGTTCTAAAAAGCAACTCTCGTTCCGAGTAACGGGCTGTGGTTGTTCCAGTCGTACGGTGCGAACGCAGATCTCAGAATGGTAATCGATGGGTAGTGAGTGCGCCGGTTCTTGCCACTGGAAGCCATCCCGGGTACATGTCGGAGAATTGACTACAGGAAACCTTCCATCCGTTCGCAACTTCGCGACTCCAAATCTTCCCTTCATACGATGGAAAAGTGAGAGGTACTTGCGTGCCACGAATGCTTCCGCTGAAGCGAACGCGCGGAGCGGAAAAGGAAATTGTTTCCTTTCCGTGTAGACCATGAACACCCATTTCGAAATGGCCGAGTACCTGCTCATACCAGAACATGAACACACGGTTGAGTCGCGGTGCCCGGGCAGCTTTCCAAACCATATGTGAGTTGGACGCGAAAGCCCTCAATGGCATCTGGTCATTGATTGATGAGCGGGGCCTTTCGCTTGTCGACGATCAGATTGTCTGGTCGCTGTACTCCGAATGCGCCACCGGCGACTGTCCTGATCTTGAGATACAGGCTCGCATAAAGACCTTCCTGTTTGAGCCGCAAGCCGTGGATTGCCTCGAGTGGATTGCTGAAATGAACCGGGACCTGGTCATCGAAATCATCAATCGCGCACTCGCGACGGATGCTCCTTTCCTGGACATCACTCTTCTCGGCCGGATCTTGAGTGAAATCGGCCAGGATGCCGCGCAATCAACCATCTGAAAATCCGGGAGTGACTCTCGGTCGTCTGGCGGAACCTGGAGTCCTGCTAGTGGTACTTCGTGGCCATTACGACTCTGGAAGAGCGGACCGGATCCGTTTTGAGAATCTCATGCAAAGATTTGCGCAAACCGCCGAGACCATTGCATCGACCCGCTCGAAGCTGGCCAAAATCGCAGCCTTATCCGAATATTTCCGGGAACTCCAGCCCGCCGACCTCCGGGCGGCCGCTATCTTTTTCACGGGTCGGCCGTTCCCGCAATTCGATGCGCGGAAATTGAATGTCGGAGGATCCGCTCTCGCAGGTGCCATCCGGGAAGTCTCCGCAGTCGACGATCAGGCCATGCACGATGCGTATCTCGAACGCGCAGACCTCGGCGAGGTCGCGGAAAAGCTGCTGCCGGCCGAGAACCAGATGGAAACGTCTCCCTCGGAGGTGTTTGCGGCATTTGGAGAGATTGTGAACATGCCGGGTACGGCAAACAAACGGGCTGCGATTGTGGAACTGTTGCGCAGAGTCTCGCCCACCGAAGCCAAATATCTCATCAAGATTGTCACAGGTGAAATGCGGATTGGCCTGAAGGAGAACACCGTCGAAGAAGCGATCGCCAAAGCGTTTGATCGATCCATCGATGCGGTGCGCCGGACGAATATGGCATTGGGCGATATTGGCGAAACCGCGGTAATGGCTCAAAGCGGCTCGCTGGACGATCGGAGTCTGCGTCTTCGCCGGCCTGTGAAGTTCATGCTCGCAACGCCCGCTGAATCCGAAGAAGAGATATTCGGCAACTTCAAAGCCTCGATCTATGTCGAAGACAAATACGACGGCATCCGCGGCCAACTGCACGTGGATCCCCCGCGCGCGGCGATCTTCTCGCGAACGCTGGACGACGTCTCAACAGCCTTCCCTGAAATTATCGATTCGGCCGAACGCATGGCGCAGGAGTTGAACACGTCTTTAATCGTTGACGGTGAGGTGGTGGCATGGCGCGACGGTCAGGTGCTTCCGTTTTCGCTTCTTCAATCCCGCCTGGGACGGAAAAAACCTTCGGGAAAATTGCTGGCCGACGTTCCCGTCCGCCTGATGATCTTCGACATTCTCTATCTTCAAGGCCAGACCTTGATTGACGAGCCGCTTCGCGAGCGCAAGAGACTCCTTCAGCAGATCGCCTGGCCTGGACATTTGATGGCCGCCCCGTTCCTGATGCTCGAAGAGCGCGTCGAACTGGAACCGCTGTTCGATCAGGCGATGACTCGCCGGAATGAAGGATTGATGTTGAAGGACGCCGATTCTTCTTATGTTCCGGGAAAACGCGGCATGAGCTGGATGAAATGGAAGAAGACTCTGGCGACGCTCGATGTGGTCGTCACCGGCGTGGAATTCGGCCATGGCCGGAGGCGGAATGTGCTCTCGGATTACACGTTTGCCGTGGAACACGAGGGGCGGCTGCTGAATATCGGCAAGGCCTATTCCGGATTGACGGATGAAGAAATCACGGAAATGACCGCGTTCTTCAAAGAACATACCGTGGCGGATCACGGCCGCTTTCGCGAAGTCGAACCCGTCGTGGTTTTGGAAGTCACCTTCAACGGGATTCAGAAAAGCGCACGGCATAAGAGCGGCTTCGCCCTGCGATTTCCCCGGATCGTCCGTATCCGGCGCGATAAAAGCGCCGCGGAGATCGACACGCTCCAAACCGTCTCGGAGATTTTCTCGAGATATACGATGCCGACGGTCTCCGCGATTCGCGCTTCCTGATATGGACCTCCACACGCAAGTCGTCGTTCTGTTTGTCCTCGCTATCCCGATCGCGTGTGTGGCCTGGACCGTCACGCACGAAGAGATTTTTCGCGAGCCTCGGGACTATTGCAAACGGAAGAGTGAAGAATGCGGAACGCTGCTGCAACGAAAGTTCTTTTACCTGTTCACCTGCGAATACTGCTTCAGTCACTACGTTGCGCTCGCGTTTCTCCTGATAACCCGATACCAGCTGATCTGCGCCGATTGGCGCGGGTATGTGATCGCGGAGTTCGCCCTCGTCTGGGTCGCGAACCAGTACATCAGCATTTACAACCGGCTGAGACTGACGATCAAAAGCGAACGGGTCGAGATCGAAACCAGGGAAGAACTGCGAGACAACATAAAGAAGAATGCGGATTAGCAATGCCACATTGGGGCAATGCGCTGCTTGGAACAGGTGGACGCGGGCACCGGTTGATATTCGCAGAGCGCGGAAGCCGCTTGGATTCTGCTGGATTTGCTCATTCGAGTCCACAAGGCACGGCGATTGCATCGCCTCTCAGGAGGGGTTCGAAAGGAGCTTCAATGAAACCAGGAAAGATCACCGTTTTTCTCTTGGGAATCCTGATAACCACGGTCTCGGCGTGTTCGTCGGGGGAAAAGAAAGAGCCGGAAACGGCACCGGTTCCGACTGCTGCCGCCGCGGACAACACCGCCGTCAACGACCGTGACAGCACGGGTGCAACGGTGACTCCGGTAGACCAGGGTACCAGCGCATCCGATCTCGACATCACCGCGAAAATTCGCCAGGCGATTGTGGACGACAAATCGCTTTCGGTGAATGCGCACAACGTCAAGATCATCACAAACACCGGATTGGTCACCTTGCGTGGCCCCGTGAAATCCGAACAGGAAAAATCGAGTATCGAGGCTAAAGCCAGGCAGGTCGCTGGCGTCACGCGGGTCGACAATCAGATCGATATCGAGCCCGGCCCGGCAAAGTAGGCGGATAAAACCTTTTCAATGAAGGAGTAAACATGGCAGGAAAGAACACAGCTGCATTCGGAATCTATACCACTCAAACCGCGGTGGAAAATGCCATCGACCAGTTGAAAGCGGCCGGTTATCGGAATACAGATATCTCTGTTCTGATGCCGGAAAATATCGGTACGAAGGATCTGGGGACCGAGAAGCGCACGAAAGCGCCGGAAGGCGCGACGGCGGGCGCGGGAACCGGCCTCGTGCTGGGTGGCGCGCTCGGCTGGCTTGCAGGAATCGGCGCGCTCGCGATTCCGGGCCTTGGACCGTTTATCGCGGCGGGTCCAATCATGGCGGCTCTTGCGGGCGCCGGGGTTGCCGGAGCGGTAGGCGGGGTTGTGGGCTCGCTGGTGGGAATGGGAATTCCGGAATACGAAGCGAAGCGCTATGAGGGCCGCGTGAAGGAAGGCGGAATTCTGCTTTCGGTTCACTGCGATGATTCGGCGTGGACAAAGAGGGCTAAGGAAATTCTCGAGGCAACAGGAGCCGACGATGTGTCGTCGACCGGCGAAGCCGGCGCGGATTTCTCGAAGTCGGATCGTCCGATGTTGCGCTCGGAAGAAGCGCTGGGCGAAGACCCGAAGAACCGCAAAGTCAGCTGAAGGCGCCAGATCGCAGAGCATATCGCCCAGCCTGGCCAGGAGGACGCGATATTAGACAATATTGCGCGGACGCGGCAGGGTCGGAGTACGGAAGCGATCCGATTATCTTCACGGTTTCGCGAGTCGGCATCGGCGGGACACGGCCGTGAGGGCGCCGTGAGGTTCGGAACGATCTCTGATAACGATGCCTTGGTCGCTTCCGTCAACGCGCCCTCCTGGCCAGGGGCGCTGCCGCTCGTCGCCCGAAGATATCCCGGCAGAAGTTCCGACGAGACCCCATTCCGCGCTAAACTCTTTCCCCATGCAATCAACAACGCTTTGCCGCTTTCGACATGATTCCGTTCCCGGCGTTCGCATTGGACTGTTGACCCCGGCGCAGTCTGTCACCGACCTCACGGCCGTGGGCGTGCTCCGCATGCAGGACCTTCTCGACCTCGACGACCCCGCTGCCGAAATCGCCAACATCACGCGCGAGGCAGCCGTCGCGCCGTACCCGCTGCAGACCGTCGAACTCCTCACGCCCGTCGAAGCCCAGGAAGTCTGGGCCGCCGGAGTCACGTACCTCCGGAGCAAACAAGCCCGCATGGTCGAATCCGAGTTCAGCGCGACCGCCTACGACCGCGTCTACGACGCGCCACGCCCGGAGATCTTTTTCAAGTCGCTCCCAGAGAAAGTCGTCTCTCCGCACGCCCCTGTCGGCATCCGGCGTGACGCCACCTGGAACGTTCCCGAGCCGGAGCTCGCGCTTGTCATCAACTCTGCCGCGAAGATCGTCGGTTTCACCATCGGCAATGACATGAGCTCGCGCGACATCGAAGGCGAAAACCTTCTCTATCTTCCGCAGGCCAAGATCTACGAGGGCTCCTGCGCCGTCGGTCCATGGATTGTTCTGGGGCCCACCGAGTCCGACGCAAGACAATGGACCATTCATCTTGAGATTCTTCGCGGCGGGAACACGGTATTCGAAGGCGAGACCTCCGTCAGCAACATCAAACGGAGTTTTGCCGAGCTTGTGGAGTGTCTGTTTCGTTCTCAGAAATTTCCACGCGGCGCAGTGCTGTTGACGGGCGCCGGCATCGTTCCTGCGGACTCGTTCACGCTGAATGCCGACGACTCCATCATTATCATGATCTCCGGAATCGGCACGCTGCAGAATACTGTCGCGGTGGTCTAAAGCTACTTCGGCGACCAGAACGGCTCGCCGCCGCGCACCAGTTGCACTGGAACCTCCGGCGTGAACGCCTTGATCCAGTCCGCCATTTCCAGCATCCCCTGTTCTTCGGAAATCGCGTGCCCCAGCATGATCCAACCCTTCACGATGCCCAGCGACACGGCGTCCGACACGTACTCCGGGCTGTCGAAACTTCCATCGGTCTCCTGCTGCTCGCCGCTGACCACGACATCCACTTCCGGATCGTTCACCGCCGGCGTGGCATACCCCACACCCAGCTGAACGCGGCGGACCTTTGCTTTCGGATCTCCCACCACGCGAACCGTGTGCGCTCCCAGCCGTTTCTGAAAGTCCGACGCCAGCGCGCCGAGAGTGATTTCCGGAATGACGAACCGATGCGACTGAGGCGCCGTCTCGTATCTGCTCTCGAGGCCGAGGACGCGTCCCAACCCCACGTACAGGAAGTCCGGCCGTTGCGAATGCATGTGATCGTGCATCCGGAAAATCACGATGTTGTGTTCGCGCATGAAGTCGACTTTCGTCTTGTACAACGGGTCGCTGCTGACGATCGACACGTCATCGCGATCGTTCCAGTACGTGTCCTCATGCGGAATGATCATGTTGCAGCCGGCTTCCACCGCGCGCTTCACGACATCGAAGTTGCAGAACATCGACGTGGCGATGCCCCGCACTACCGTCTCGGGACCGCCGAACTTGAACGTGTCGCGGAAGGTCGTATCGCGCCAGGGTATTCCGAGATGAGACTTGATGCGGGAAATGACCTCGCCCGCCGTGAGTGCCTGAATCATGCGGGCCTCCAGTACGGATCCTCGACGGGAATCCATGTCGTTCGAACCTGCGGCACGACTTCCTTAAGCCACTTCGCGCACTCATTCATGCCCGGATTTTCGGACACCACGCGGCCCAGCAGCACGAGGCTTTTGCGTTCGGACGCGGAGACCTTGTCGCGTGCAAACTCGACGGTTTCCCATTCCCGAACTTCGCCGGCAATGATCACATCCACGAGCGGGAACAGGCCAATCGCGGCCTGAATCGCAGTCGTCCCCGGAAGCAATCCGACTTTGGTTACGTTCAACTTCGGATCTCCGACAACGCGAATGCCGCCGCGGCTGTTCAGTTTCTTCTTCACGTCGGAAACCAGCGCATCCATGGAGGTATTCGGAATGGCGACGCGCCGGGGATCGTCGGTGGCGCGAAGCTTTCCCCAGCCGAGAGCTTCGGCGAGACCGGCAGTGACGGGATCCGGCATCCGCTGGCGCCAGTGTTCGCTGAATCGCCAGACGACGAGTTGATTCTTCAGGATGAAATCTTTCTTGGCGGTGGAGATGACATCCGTACGGGCGGTGTCGGCCCTGGAGTAGAACGTCGGCTCGCTGGTGATGATGAGATTCGCGCCGGCCTTGATGGATTCCTTCAGGACGTCCATCGTCGCCATCGCGCTGGTTGCAATTCCTTTGACGGGCGTCGTGGGATCGCCCGCTTTGAATGTGTCGACGCCATCGGCTTTCCAGTCGGTGCCGATGCGCGATTTGATTTGATCCACAATCTGCTGCGCGGTCAACGGCGCGCGGATTTGAAGAAAGGGAACTGCAGCCGCGAGAGAAACAAACTCACGACGGGATATGTGATTCCGCATGGTCCTGGGACGCTCCTTTTTCTGCGGCGCATTATACGACAGCCGAAAAGCGCGAAACAGTTCAGGCTACCCAAGATGACGATCGGTATCTTTGCTGTGGATGACACGGGAGGGATCGTTATCGCCTGGCGCGAACGCCGGGGGGGTGGGCCAGGAAATCGCAGACCGGAAATTTGCGGAAGAAAGATGTTTTAACCCTCTGCCGCCGCGGCACTCCTGTCCTGCTACATATTTGTACCCTGCTGAATTCCAGTTGACAGAATATCCAGCGTACTGGACGATGGCGCAGGGCCACGATGGCGTGCGCCCGCGACAAAGATGTCTTCAATTCCAACCGGAGTTGAAGACTCTTTTTTTTGGACAGCGAAGTCTACCTCGACACCGGCGTCCACAGGTCAACTCGTAAAGAGCACCTTGTGGGCGTTTTTTGTTTTATGCAGTGCTGAAGTTCCAGACAAAGGAGAATGCATGTCTTATTTGAAACGCTCGTTGACACTCGCTGCCATTGCACGCGGTCTCGCTCTGCTCATCGTGATGAGCTTCGCGCAGGCCGCCATCGCACAATCGACTCTTTTCAACATCCCCTCGACCGATGTCGTAGCGCCGAAGAAGGTGTATGCGGAGTTCGACTACTTCGCCAACCTTCCGAAGCAGGATTCCGGAATGTTCCAGTGGTTTGTCCCACGCGCTGTCGTTGGCGTTGGCGCCAACATTGAAGCGGGTGCGAATGTCCTGATTGCGCATGTACCCGGTTCGACAAATTCCTTCTTTCAGCCCAACGTCAAATGGAAGTTTGCCCACAATGACGAGAAGGGGCTGGCCGGAGCAGCGGGAATCATCTGGTACACGCCGATTAACAATCGCGATGGAGTGGACAGCTACGGATTGGTTTACGGAAACTTCAGCAAGAAGTTCATGGGAGCGTACGGGCCTCGAATCACGATGGGGCTGTACGGCTTTGTCGGGACCGACGATGCCTGGTATGGCACGAAAGCCGGAGCCCTCATCGGTCTGGAACAGCCGGTTCATCCGAAGATGACAATCGTCGCGGACTGGTATAGCGGAGTCAGCGGCTTTGGATACTTCACTCCGGGTATTTCAGTGGCGCTGCCACACAGCAGCCTGCTGAATATCGGATACAGCATCGGCAACGACAGCTATGACAGCGGAAATAACAACCGCGCGCTCTTCGTGTATTACGGCATTACGCTCAACTGAGGAGAGGGCACCGCGAAGAGACGGATGAGGGGTGGTGGGGCCGGGAATTATATCCACCACCCCGACGCTCCGATAAGGCAGCTTCGCGGTGGTTTGTTGATGTCGCGTCTGCCCTCAAATATCAAGACATGGCGCGCCGATGAGGGGTAGTTATCGAAGGATTTGTACCCCTCACCCGACGCCCATCAAGATGGGCGTCTCCCTCTCCCTTCGGGAGAGGGACTCGCGAATACATGCGTTAAGTTTTGACAATTGGCTGAAAGCCAGACTCTGTGTGGATTTGAATTTGGACAGCGTGGCAATTCATCCCCGGCCCATGCTCATTTCCCGGCCTGCACGTCCTTCACGATCACGATGAGCGAGAGCTGTCCGTCATGTTTCTGCGTGATCATCGTTGGAACCTGCACTCCGTTGAAGTCCGCGTAGTCGCGGTAACCCGCTTCTACCAGCCGGTCGCCTTTTTCCCCGAGCCAGGTTTCAACCTTTTCGACAAGGTTCTGGTCGTTGATGTATCCCACTACCTTGTGACCGCCTGGCGGTGTGAAGCTTACCTTCCGATTCTCAATGGTCGCGTTGTACATCGCCGCTCCTTTCACGAATCCGTATGGGGTCAGCCAGAACTCGTACAGCGACCATGGCGAACCCGTATCCGCTATGGAGTTGACTGTCGTTCCCGCCCCTCGAACGATTCGCACGTGCGACGTGATCGCGTCCAAATTCAATTCGTGTACATACGAACTCATGACGTTGTGGGTCCAGCTCGTGGCCGGATCCGCAGCATCCGTGGGAACGTAACTGGAGCCGGAGCCCGAATATCGCAGTGTCTTCAAACCCTCGGCCCCGAGCGCCATGGAGATGGCCTTCAGCGTCGTCGCCTGAGGCTGCTGTGCGGCAAGCGCTGCTCCAACCAATCCCAGGACCAGGACAACAGGAAATACCAATCGTTTGCTCATCGTCTGGAATCTCCCTCAAAGAATCTATGCGACAGCACTGATATGGATTGGCTTCGGCTTCGCCTGTTCCGATTTCGGCAGTGAAATTCGAAGCACGCCATCTTTGTATTTCGCGGCGACCTTCTCTGCATCCACTCTTGTGCTCAGCGTGAAGGAACGCGCGAATGGACCAAGCACACGTTCCGCGCGCAGGAAGCTTTCGGGCTTTGCCTCTTCGTCAAACCGGCGTGCGCCCCGGATGAAGAGCACCCCATCCTCGACTCGAACCTCAATTCGCGCGGGATCCGCGCCAGGCACGTCGGCATTGACGACCAGTGCGTTCTCCGTCTCCCAGATGTCCGCGGGAGGCATCCAGGTGCGAGTACCTTCCGAGTCCACAGGCCAGCCCTTGAGCATATGGCCGGCGTTGTCGAACAACCGATTGAGACGACTTTGAACACGGATCATGTCTTGAAACGGCGACCATCGAAAAGAATTCATGAATTCCTCCCCGCTCCATTGCATCGGAGAATGATTCCGGCGGCGGCAGCTGTCGTGCTGCTCGCCGCCGGCTGATGGGATTGATGGGACTACTTCACCGGAACCGCGAGGTATCGCGTCTGGCCTTGATGATTGACGTACAGCAGCGCGACGCCGGTGGAGCCCTCGGTCGCGTAGCGATGGACTTCGTCGGAGTTCGTTACGGGATGACGATTCACTTCGAGGATGACATCGCCCGCTTCCAGTCCTGCGTTTGCCGCAGCCGAATCCGGGTCCACACGTCGAACCGCAACACCCTTTGTGTTCCTCATGGAGTATTGACGTGCCAGTTCCGGCGTGATCGCTTCGAGCGAGACTCCGTCCAGTGCGCGCGACGAAGACGGACCGCCGGAGATGCCCGGCGAATTGGATTTATCGCCGGGCTGCTCGCCCAACGCGACCGAATAACGCTGCTCGATGCCGTCACGCATGACGGCGAGTTGAACAGTCTTGCCCGGAGACAGTTCGCCGATTCGGAGCCGTAGACTTCTGGCATCCACCACCGGCTGGCCATCGAGTTTCGTGACGACATCACCGGATTTCAGGCCGGCACGATCCGCCGGGCTTCCCGGATTGACATCCGAAATCAAGGCGCCTTCGGACTTCGACAACTTGAACGACTTCGCGAGATCCGGCGTGACCGGCTGAATCGTCACACCCAGGAACGCCCGCGAAACCTTGCCGCCGTGGATAATCTGATCCGTGACGTTGCGCGCCATGCTCGCAGGGATCGCAAATCCCAGCCCCTGATTCCCACCGGACCGGCTCATGATGGCGGTGTTGATACCGATCAACCGTCCGTCCGCACTGACGAGCGCACCGCCGGAATTGCCCGGATTGATGGCCGCATCCGTCTGGATGAAATCCTCGTAATCCTCCATGCCGAGGTCGCGTGCAGTCGCGCTGACGATTCCCATGGTGACGGTCTGTCCGATGCCGAACGGATTCCCGATCGCGAGAACGACATCGCCCACCTGGACTTTCGTGGAGTCCGCCAACGGCAGAGCCGGCAAGCCGGTCTTCTCAATCTTGAGAACCGCGAGGTCTGTTTTGCTGTCCGTGCCGACGAGGCGGGCGGGGTATTCACTCCTATCGTTTAACGAAACCTTAAAGTCCGTCCCGTCTTCAACAACGTGGTTGTTCGTGACGATATATCCGTCGGGCGAGACGATGACGCCCGAGCCGAGACCGCGCTGCACCCGATCCTGCGGAACCATGGGACCCTGCCTGAACGAATCGCCGAAGAACCTCCGTAAATTGGGGTCCTCGAAGAAGTCTTCCAGGTTCCGATTTGTGGTTTTGACTTTGCGCGACGTGAAGATATTGACGACGGACGGCATCACTTTCTGCACCACCGGAGCGAAAGAGGATGGCTTGAGATCAACGGACTCGTTGATACCCGGTGCCGGCGCGGCAGACTTGATTTCGCTGATGCCCGCGGCGGAAACGTGTGAAGTATTGACGAACGAACCTGTGGTCCCAATGGCAATCGTCAGCGCGATGAAGGCGGCTAGCGGCCAAAGGGGACGCCGGAACATTTTGTGAACCATATATCCTCCTCTGGGTTTGAGGGGGTTGCGAGTGCAACCCCCGGGTTAATGTTTATGAATTACGCGGTGGCGCCGGCGGCAATTGCGATCCGTTTCGGCTTTGCCTGTTCCGCTTTCGGCAATGTGATCTTCAGGACACCATCTTTGTAGCTGGCCTGAGTCTTCGCGGCATCCACCTGGGTCGACAGCGTGAAGGAGCGCGCGAAGGCGCCGTACATCCGCTCCATGCGATGGACATTTCCGTTGTTGATAGTTTCCTGAGTCTTCCGTTCGCCGGTAATGCTGAGAATGTTGTTCTCGACTCGGACGTCGATGCTTTTCGGATCGATGCCCGGCAGATCGGCGGTCACGACCAGCTCGAGATCCGTTTCATGGATATCCGCCGGCGGCATCCACGTGCGGGTGCCGGATTCGGCCGGCCAGCCATGCAGGGTCGAATCGAACAGGTGATTCATCTGGTTTTGAAGGGTCGCGAACTCGGAAAGGGGGTTCCATCGAACGATATTCATTGTCTTAGCCTCCTTGGATATTGGGGTTACTCAAAAAAGCCAATCAAACATTTTTTATAGACGCCTCCTAGTTTAATTTGTGAGAAAAAAGATTTAAAGAATGTTTTTATGGCATATGATTCGCTGTATGACCAATAAAGAAGAGATTTTTAATCTTTTGCAGGAGCATCCGGAGGGGCTGGATGACGACGACATTACAAAGATGACGGGGATTCAGTCCCGGCAGCAGGTGCAACAGCTTTGTAATCAATTGGCTGCATCGAACCGGATTCAGCGTCATTCGGTGGAGAAGACCGGCAAACGCCGGAAGATTCATAACTTCCCGCAGGAACTGGATACATCTAATAAGGTAGAACGGGAAAACTGGCAGCGCCGGCTGTCTGCCCTCGTGGCCGCAACGGACCGGAATGAAACGGAACTTCTGGATGAAGCCCTGCAGCTTCTCGCCATGAAAATCCTGAAAGACCTGCCCTCTCCCGAAGGGAGAGGGTGACGCCCGTGGCAAGATGGGCGTCGGGTGACGGGTAAAGTTCTTAATCGTCCTTCCAAATTTGATACAGTACGCGAAACTTTTCCCCATCCCGGAGGCGCGCATGAGTGCAGTTCCTGCAAAGTCCTTCAGCCTGAAAAAAAAGTTCCTGAAAGATCAACTCGACACGGCCATCTCCGTATCCGCTCCTGCCGAACTCCTCCAGAAGGGCGCTCCCTTCCCGCCCGGCCAGATCACGCTCGGCAAGATGTCCGCCGCCGTTAACGGTTCCTCACCGCTCACCCTCGGTGACGTCGAACTCTCCGGCGCCGCGGACGCATCCTTTCTCCTCGGCATCTACCCCGATGCGCAGGCCGCCATCAAAGCCCTTTTCCCCTCCACCGAACTTTCCGCCGGACTCAATCTCAACACCGAGATCCCCGCGCGATTCGCCGTCGTTCAGGCGGCCTACGACATCCGCGGCACCGCGAAGGGTGCTGTCGCTCTCGGCACCGGCATCAACGCAACATTCGGAGTCTCCGGATCCAACACCGGCCTCTTCGGCGTCGTCCACCGTTTCACCGACACCGAGCCGGCCCTGAAAGTCCTCCAGGACACCTTCTCCACCTGGGCGCTTCCCCGCATGGTCGACTCCGCCGCCGATCTCCTTCCCGGCAGCTGGATCATCAGCGAAGTCGAGGGCTCCATCGCCGTGACCATGGGTGTGCAGGCCGGCTACGACTTCTCCTGGCTCCGCGAGATTGAAGGAGGCGCGCTTCAAGGCGACATCGGCCTGCGCGTCCAGCTCGGCGCGAGTGCCGCATTCGGTTTCGAAGCGAGCGGAAAGTATGCCGTCGTCCTCGGCCGGGAAACCGACGCCGAAACCTTCCGCCTCCGGCTGTTCAAGCTGTCGAAGAAGGGCTGGAACTTCGCACTCGGCGCGCATGTCGGCGCGAAGGCGCAGCTTCCTCCGTTCCTGAAACAGTCGCACAAGCCCGAGGAACTCGTCGCCGCAGTGTTCGGCCTCAACGACAATCAGCTGATTCAGGATCTGCACGATGCCCGCGAGTTCGTCAATTCCAGCGTCAGCCTGCAGGAGAAGCTCTCCGGACTGCTGGTCGATCTCGGAACGAAACAACTCAAGAACGCCAACGTCGATGTGAAGAAACTGTACGAAGCCGGCCGGGCGCAGGTTCAAACGATGCTGCACCAGCTGGACGAACTGGAGAAGACCGCCGGCCACGAACTCACCAGCCTGTTGTTGTCGTACAGCGGGGTGCAGATCGATGAACTGAAGCCCATGCTCGAAAAAATCGCCGGAGCGGGCGGACCGGCGGAAGTGAAGAAACTCCTGCGAGGTCTGCTGTCGAAAGCCGGATTCGAACGCTCGCCGATCGGACGTCTTGTCGAAGCGGCGGCAGGCTCGTCGTTGAATGCGATCACGGAAAATCCGATTGCAGAAAAGGTGCAGGCCACGGCGCAGCAGGTGCTGGACGTGATCAATGGCAAGACCCTGCAGAACGTTCTGGATTACATCGCGAAGAAAGTAAACCTGCAGAAGGTGATGGATATCACCAATGAAACGGACTACGCGAAAGTCGACAACTGGCTGAAGTCGCGGCTCGCCACATTCCTGGAAAAGGATGAAGTCGTGATGGCCGATCTGCAGAAAATTCAGGACGCCATCAAAACCGTGTTCGCGAAAGCGGACCAGTTCACGGCGGCGGCGCTGGCGGCCGCGCAGAAGAATCTGGAAATGTCGTGGGCGTCCACGCATTCCCGCAGCACGGCGCGGACGGCGCTGATCGATATTCAGTTCGACCTGACAAAGCCCGGCAACCTGGAGCGGGTGCGCGCGGCGATCAACGGGGAATTCAGCAATCTGCTGCTCGAGGAGATCGACGGCATCAGCCTCGGTGAAGCGGAACTCACGCATGGCCTCAAGCGCAATACGTCGAATGAACTGACCATGCCGTTTGGATCGAAGGGCAGCGCGGTGGAAACGGTGTCGAATGCGTCGCTGCAGATTGTGGAAGATGGCGGCCGGGTTCTTGTCTATTCGCTGAGTGCGGGCGATACGGTGCGGGAGCGTCGATCGTTCTTTCGTGCGCGTGCGGGGCGGGATTGTTCGCTGACGATCACGGGGACGATGCCGCTCGGAATGAGCAGCGGCGTTCGCGTCTGGAACGACAGTGTATTCACGTACAGCCACGAAATGAAACGCGCGGTCGTGCGGATGCGAGTGTCTCAAATGGAGAAGGAGGTGGGACCGCTCGTCGGGACGTATCTGCGATCGAGCTTTGAGGGTGGCCGCGCGTTTTCGGAATGGATTGCGGATCTGGACAAGCTGCTCGACGGCCAGGACCCCAACTCCGGGACGCACGATGTCGGTGACACGCTCGTGAGCCTGGCGGTGACGGCGCCGTCCGCGTATCTGAAGGCGTGGAGCAAAGCGCCGGCGGATAAGAAGCACGCCACGTACATGCAGCTGTCGATCAATCTGCAGGCGGAATTGAAAAAGCTCGTGATGTTTTATTACTTCTCCGACGCATCGCGCTTCGCCGATCTGGATGCGGCAGCGGCGCCGATTGTGTATGCGAGTCTGCCGCCGAGCACGTCGATTCAGTTGAATGGCGCCCAGGAAATCGAGCGGTTCAATACGAACAAGGATCTGTACTGGAATCAGATCGAGCCGAAGGAAGTCCAGGCCATGGTCCGGTCGAAGCAGACGATGAACAGCCTGCGGGCTCGAATGAACTCGATTGCCGAGATGTTGCGTGGGATTCCGGAGCTGGCGAGCGTCTCCAACCGGTACGATTTCGATCAGACCAACTACAACAATATCGTTGCGGCTGCGTTGAGCCGGCGGGTGTTTCTCACATCGCTGCTGAATGTGGAAGCCATGCTGATAGAGAGTGCCGCAAAGTCCGGTCTGGAGTTTGCGAACTTCCGCGAGCGTGGCGCCAGGGAACCCGCGAAAGCGCTGGCGAAGCTGGCGGAGTTTGGAGAAACGCTCACGAGTACGTTCAACAGCAATTTTGCCGGAGATGTGTTTCTCTCCGAGGCCGCCCGTCCTCTGGGCACTCTTCTATTCCTTCAGGCTGCCCGCGCCTTCGATCCGAAGCTGGCAAACATTCCTATCCCGGCAATGCTCAACATCAAAGTGATCAAGAGCGGAATGCTTTCCGTCGATGACATGCTCGCCGGCAAGATCACCGATGAAATGGTTCTCTTCGAACAACCCTTCGTCGAGGCCTAGTCCGGTTCAGGGAGTGCATGGTTGGGGGAGTACTGGTCGGAGAAAGAATTGCCAGGAGAGGTGGCGCAAAGCGCCGGAATGGTGGTTTAAGTTCGGAGCGTTTTCTTCCTATTCCTTAAGTTCGATTTCAAATACTTTTGGTCGGATTTGCTTCCACACCAGACGGACGCTCTTCCCGTTGGTCACCGTTATTGATCCTTTGCCATTCACGACAGCCTGAGTTTCCCCGGGGCAAACCACCGTACCATGCAGCTGATATGCAGTCGTACCCGGAACGAGCCGCCCCGTCTCCTGCGGGTCCGAGCGAATTTCGGTTAGAGTATCGCCAATCATGATGCGAATTTGCGCCGGACACGAATTGAACTTTATTCCGTTGGCGATGGTGATCGTTGCAGTGGCGCCAGATACAGGTTTCAGTGCCACGTGCGCCGCCGGTGGAGGTGCCAAGACAACCGCTGGCTGTTCGACTTGAATCCCCGCACCTGCGGCGGCAGCTCCCCCGCGTCCAGACCGGCCGCCAGCTCCACGATTTGGAAGTATAGGATTCTGCGGAGAAGGAGGATGCGGAGGTGGTGGTGTGGGTGCTTCCGCTGGGGAATTAGCAGCCGGCTTCGCATTCACCTGTACTGTGGCCGAATCCTCCTGGCCTTCACTTTGGACCTGGACGTTCACCTTGCCGGTCGATTTGGCTGTGGCTTCTCCGGTGGACGCGTCTACGGTAGCGACGGTATCGTTCTCGCTGTTCCAGCGAATGGTTCTTCCGGGTAACGGATTCTTGTCGCTGTCGTACGGTACAGCGTCAAACTTCAAATGCTCGTCAACAATCATGGTTTTTGCCGAGGGAAAGATTTGCACATATGCCACATTGACCTTCCGCACTGTGACGATTGCGGAATTCTGAACTGGACCAACGGCAACATTGATCGTCGTTTGGCCCCGGCCCTTTCCTTCGACGATTCCATCCTTATCGACAGTCGCCACTGAGGGATCGGCGCTGGTCCACAGTGGGATCTTCTTCAGTGCATTCCCAGCCGAATCGCGGACGGTGGCGGACAATTTGCTCTTTTCGCCAATCACCATGGTTAGTGGCGGAGGCGGGGTGAGTTCAATTTTGGCGATCGGTGTCAGCCATGGAATGGAATCGCGGAAGTGAACGACGGCTGTGATCAGCGCGGTGATCGCGACGACGACTGCCGTAATTTTTCCGATGCTGCGAGGAAGGCCAGTCTCTTCTTTAGATTCTTTCGGTTTCTCGCTGGGTTTCTTGGCCATAAGCTGACGATGCAGGATAGTCCTGTACCTCCTATATTTCCAGCGCGTTCACGTGCGAACAGATTCCACCTTCCTTCATTTCTTCACTTTCGCACCCGTCAGAATCTTGCACTTCTCTGGCGGATCCGGCTGCAGTTGTTCGAGGTATTCGTTGCTGACATAGTCGTAAAAGCCGTCAACCTTGCTATCCCATTCGAAGACGCGCATCCATGCTTCCGCGGGATCAAAGATCAAATTTCCCTCCCTGCTTTCATTCCAATGCGTAGTGAACTCGAAGTGGAACTCCGTCCGGCCCTCGGATTTCTTGCCTGCTGTTGCGAACTTGCCGGGAATGTTCTCCAGGCACCTCGCATATCTTGGATCGAGTTTCGGCATTCTGTCCGAGTCGACATGCCAATCGAAGGGCGAGTCACCCACCGCATAATTCGACGGCCGCAAATCCACGGGTAGATTCAGATACCCGATATCGTTTTCCGAGTATGCCGTGCTCACCAGTCCGTAGGTCGCAGAGACGCCTGTGAAGCGTGGGTCGCCAGGACCCTTCACCAGACTATGGATCTTCTCTCCATAGTCCCCGGCCGGATTCTTTGAAGGCAGGAGTACGATGTATTCGAATTTTACCGCCTTCAAATCATCGGCCACATTCGTTTGGCAGGTCTGCTCGAAATACTGATCGCACCGTTCGCGGACATCATTCGGAAACAGCACTTTCTCGGCCTGCTTGCGGCGGCTGTTGGCGAGGTACTTGTACTGGCTTAGCCGAAAGTTTCGTTGCAGGCCATAGATGCCGTGCCCTTTGGTTTCGGAGAAGATGACGGGATGGCCATTCAAAGTCAGAGGATGCCCGTCATCGTTCTGTCCGAGGCTTGCAACGAGCCGGAGAATCCAGGGCCGTTTGGATTTCAAATGTGTGGTCGAAAGATATTTGTACGTCGAGAAGTGAGCATTGGTAACCATTGCTTCGAGGGCGTCTTCACCGTTCGGGACCTTCCGAACCAGAACCTGCATTAACTCCATGTCATGGTCGTGTCCTTGAATGGAAGCCTTCCAGTCTTCGGCATGATAGAAACCGTAGGTAATGAAATAGTGCGATTTGCTCTCAACAACGTAGTAATAGATCGCCGGCAGGGGCACACCGTTCAGCGTGCGCTGAGTTCCCACGTCCGCAACGTAGGCGTTGATCTTCACGCTGTTGCAACGTACGTTTCGCGGATCGTCGCATTGTTCCACCTTTCGATCGATCCGAGCTGACGTGGGGATGTCCTTGAGGAAGAAACTCCACGCGGGATTTTTCTGAGAATTGTGTTCGTTTGCCATATAGCGTACGACATCGTGATAGCCCGAAAGATCCTGGATGATTACTGGCGCAAATCGGCGTGCCACTTTCTCAAGTCGTGGTTCATCTTCTTTTTTTGCAAAGGAAGTTCGCAGGAATACCAGCAAAAGAATGCCGGTGAAGACAACGCCACGAACGTTGCGCTGGAAACGATGGGCTCTGGAGACGAATCGCATGTATACCTCAATTCAGACGAATGGTTCATTCAGGAGTTCATTCCTGTTTAGTTCTTCGTTCGGACGCTCCCGCGTTTGACGCGTCTGCAGGAACCTCCAGGATTAGCTGCAGCGGAATATGATCGGAACCCCTGCGTTCATGCAATGTTTTGCACTCGCCTGATTGCACATGCGATTGACGGCTGCCATTGCTGAACATGAAGTCGATTCGGCCTCGCCACCATCCGAATGGAATATCCAGGCGAAATGGCCAGAACGCCGTATGGCCGTTTCCGCAGAATAGCTCTGGCAGGGCGTCGTTCAATGCCCGATAGCTTCCATCGAACCGGCCCTGCAATGAGTTCGTGTCGCCTGCGGCAATCAGCAATTCGGGTTGGGCGGACTGCGGAGCAAGTGCTTTTGCGAGCTCGACGGCCTGAAGTTTTCGATCATCATTCGTATCCATGTGAAGGGAGACGACTCGAAATTCGACCTTTGATGCACCACGAAGCTGAACCGTGCAGGCGATCGCGACCCGTCGTTGCTTTCCAAACGGCATCTCCAGAGCTCCACAATCGCGAAGCGGTTCTGTGGATAGAATGGCGTTTCCCCGATCCTCCAATCCGTCTGCACCATTGCGCATGGAGGGCACGTATACCAACGACATTTGCATGTCGCTGGCGATCTGTTGAATGTCGGGAGTGCGAGGCGTGGGACGTATGGCTTTGGGAACCTTTATCTGCGGGGGATAGGTGGCCGGCACCGCCGGCCCGCTGCGATAGGCTTCCTGCAGCAGGATCACGATGCCGGAGTCCGGGTTTTCACTGCGGATTTTGTCGTAGAGACCCTTCACGTCTCCGCCACCGACATTCACATTCCACGACACCAGTTGGATTTTTCGGATGTCCGCCTGCGGGCGAGCAAATTTCGTAATGATGGGAGGCCCAACCGTTCGACACCATGAGTCGAGATCCTTTCGCACGTCGGACAGAATCTCCCATCTCAATTCGGCGTGTTTTCGGCAGGGCAGGGACGAGGAGTCGCCGTCGGTCTGCGCCGGTAACATTCCCACAACTGAGAACAGCCAGATTGCGAAACGAATCATTGATTTGCCGTTCACGAGCAATGCTTGCTGGCCGATCTTAGGCGCTTATTTGTCCGTGGACAATGAAAGTTTATTCGGCTATCTTCCGCAAGCGCTTTTTGATTTAGCGCGGGCCGACGAGGATCGCCGGTACCGCTCCGCATCGGATTGTGTGAGCTCTCGAACCGATTTCACTCGATAGTACGTCGAACAGGCTTCCGAGAAACTGCAAGGCAACCGCTACTCTAAAACCACAAGAACACTAGCTATTGAGGACTCTACAATGAGGATATCCACTTCTCCGATTCTGATGATTGTTGCTGCGTTCCTACTGCCTTTAAGTGCATTTGCACAAAACATTCCAACTGTCACAGCAACAGACACGGACCGGCATATCGCTTTTCCTGCCGGGGCTGCCGCAAAACTTAATACGGATACTGGGGACGGAGCCGCAAATGCTCTATTGGGTTTCCAAACCTGGAAAGAAGACACGTGGTTTTTTTCTGTTTTTTCAAGTCAGGCTGCAGAAGGAAAGACGATCTCGAGCCAGAGTGAATTCGGGTCATTCCTGCTTGATCCGACCTCGAATGGAACATCATTCTATTTTTCAGGAAACTATACCTGGAAGAAAGGCGCTTTTTTGTTCGGGCCAAACGCTCGAATCGGTGGCAGCAGCACCGCATGGGAGGCGACAGTGAGCGGAACACCGCAGACAGTTAGCGGAGTAGTTCTGTATTTCAGTCCTGCTGTTCAATTCAGTTCTCATACATTTGGAAAACCCGACAATTCCTTTCAAATTGGGGGAGAGTTCGGTTGGGGCTGGCGGGTTCTTGCAAATGACCTCGGCCAGGCATCGGCTTTTCTTGCCGCTCCAGAAGTACTAGGGACAGCTGCAACAAATTTCAATGGCTTTGAAGGCAAACTGTTTTTCAGAGCCAACGATTTGAAGCCTTACATGAAAGTGAGCAATTACATGAAGCCGAATGGCCAGGCCATCCCGGGATTGACTGGATTTCAGGTGTCATTTGGCGTCGAGGTACTGCCTGCCATCTATAAGAAATAGCTTTCCGCGTTACCTGGAATGGAGAAAAAACGCTGGTTTTGGAAATATCGCGTTAGGTTAGTGTTCAGCATGATTTTGCGAAACTTGCGCCGTACCGGCCCCCGGTAATTGGGGGCCGGTGTCGACTTCAGTGCTACTTCTTCCTACCCGAAGTTCGTACATGCTGCAGTTCCGTCGTCGAAACTCGCGCCACGATTTTTCGCGAACACTTCAAGAAGGCTGAGCAGGATGCCGCGGAATTAATTAGGGGCAAATCACATTGGGACTTTAAGAAGCTCGCAATTTGGTTAGATCAATTTCGCAATGATGACGCGGAGCAACAGACGTTGAATCGGCGAATCAAGAACTACGACAAAGCTCGGTTGGTGATGAAAGCGTTGACAGAAGGTAAACCGGTTTTAAAGACTGAGTTCAAAGGCCTGTACGAGCAACTCGTCGGTGGGAAGGGCATCGGAAGTCTCTGGGCTTCGGACCAACTATATCGCCAAAAGAGCAATGTCGTGTCCAACTACAAACAAGTTATAGCTATGTTTGCGGCTTTGAAAGAGCTGATAGGGCAGTCGCCTGAGTCAATAGTCGAAGCAGGAATGGCGCGCACTCAGAAGATAAGAGGCCTTGGCCCAAACGTTTTGACTGAAGCAATGCACACTTGGAATCCGCAGCGATACCCCGTTCTCAACAACAACACTATTACTGCATTAAAGGAACTGGGCGTGCGATTTCCAAACCCACGCTCGTTCCGGGCCCAGACATTCAAATCATATAGTCAGACGATCGGATTGCTTGCCGAACAGTGCAAGTTCAAGTCTCTGACCCACATGGACAAGTTCTTGAATTTCATCTACTGGCAGCAGAAAGAGTAGTGCGTCGATGTCACGGTGCCAAGGCGCAATTCAGACGACGGATCATCTGACGCATCGTTAAGATTGACGACTTCTCGATGCGGGAATATCCTCCGTCATCGTGCGGCGAAGCATTCAATTCCCAGGATTCAAAGAGAACGAGTGGCGTCGCGAAGTTATTCATTCCAGCTTCAGCCTGCCGAACGGCGGTACGGATGAGTACGAAGGCGAAGTCCTCGTTTCGAAGGCCGGGCAGCAGGGCAGGCTGCTGACAGGAGAAGTGAAATCCAGCACGCTGCATCCCGCCGGTCTATCGATTCCCGTTTCGGTTTCTGAACCCGCTCGACTTGTCATCAGTTGCAACAACAACCAGGTGTGGTCTGGAGTGCTTGAGGGGCGGCAGCCGAATCCGCTGCTGTACAACCTCCTTGTCGACGTCACCAAAGAGAAGGAATCGGTCAATACTTCCGAGATCGGCTTCCGGTTCATTTTTACCGAGGCGCCTGGAACGGTCTGGATCCCGCTCCAACACGCGCAATACGGAAAGCCGTCACTCATCGAAAGCCGGCAGCTGTCTTACTCCTGGCTTTCCGCGTGTTTCCACATCCTCGCGTGGGGAACCCTTCTGAATATTCTTATTGTCGCGCTAAGCATGACTCGCGTGTTTGCAGACCCCAGGCTCGCAGCATCGACGGCGTTGATCAGCAGCATTGCCGGCTATCTCGGCCTGCGTAGTATTTCCATACTGAAAGTGAAGGACCGAATCCGCAGTCTCTATGGCGCTGTTCGAGGTCCGCACGGCCGCGTCGTGATGTCCGCTCTGGCAATCGCGCTGATGATCAGCTCCACAGCCTCCGGCATGTGTCTCTATGGTGCATGGCGGAGGGTCGACTACACCAAACACATCACGGACTATCTGAAGATGAAAGAGCCGGATCCCATGCTTTTGCGCGAAGCCTTCATCCGTGAGCCGTGGCGGCCGGAAGCACAAATCCTCTTCGAGCAGACCGCGTACGTGCTTCGCGCCGATCGCGAGAACCTTCGAGCGTACATCCGGAACTTTACCGACGATCCGGCGGTCCAGAACGCAGTCGATCGCGCGGGGGCGTCTGCGCCGTATTACCTCAAGCGCGGATCTCCTACCACTTCCGATCCGACGTTGTGGTTCGCGGGCATTCTCCCCGAAGGGGATGGCGAAACGGAATGGCAACGCTACGATTCCGCACTCGCCAGACTAAAGGGACGAGAGGGATGCGCTTCTGAATTGCAATATCTCGTCTTGTCGATCCCCCGCAACACGGATGAAGCCGCGATGCGCAGCGGGTTGAAGAATCTTCAGGCGCTCGAAGAGAAATGCGAACGAAGCGATGTCAGCAGTCATGGCATTCAACTGGCCCTGGACCTCCTGGGGCTGGACCAAATCCGGGAGTCGGACCAGGCGGGCGCGGTGAACACGTTTCAAAAATTGCTGCGCATTCGACAGCGCGCCACCCGGACTTCCGGATTGCCATGGAGGGTTCCGGAAAAGCTCGTCCTCTTCCACATGTTTCGATCCGTGTTCGATCTCACCACGCCGAAGGACGATCCCGTCCACAGCAGAGCGGACGTCTATCTGGATTACGAAGATTTCCGCGCAAGATTTCGAAGCGAAATTTATGACAGCGATGCGAATGCAAAATTTCGCACGCTCAAGGGCTGGGAAGAAGGAACGATTGAAGACGACAATTTCAGGAAAGAAGGGATTCTGAAAATGCTCAACGATGGATGGAGGTTATAATGCGCAATCTCAATCTGCGGCTCGCTCTCTTGTGCCTGGTTACCGTAACTGCCGGCGTGTCCTTCGGCATCCAGACGCAATCTCAATCGAATTCGCCGAAGCCCTCCACCGGCAAACCACCGTTGCTCGGTTGCGGCAAGTGCGATGGCGAAGGAGCAACCATCATGATTATGAACGAAGCCGGCCTGTGCCTGGATGCCGACCGGGACACCATAAAAACCGACGGCACCAGAATTCAGGTATGGACTTGCGTCCGAAATCAAACCCCGCAGGAATGGCACTTCCATCGGGTAGACGTCGTCAGCGGCACGCCCCGATACGAGATCGTCAACGAAGATGGCGGCAAGTGTCTCGATGTGGACAAACCTCACATGTCCGAGAATGGGGCGAAAGTTCAGTTGTGGAAATGTACGGGCGTCATTGAGCAACAGTGGTTTATCCGGGACAACACCATCGTGAATGCGGGTGGGCAAAAGTGTCTCGATGTCGCCACTCCGAGAACTCAGAATGGCGCTATCGTGCGTGCGTGGACTTGCGGCCCGCAGCGTCAACAAACGTGGTCCTCTCGATGAGGCGGCGCTGACTCAGAACGGCCGGGGCGTCGAATGTTTGCAGGCCGACTCCGGGATAACCTTCAAGTCGTTTTCGGCGTGATACCCGTTGTCCACACCCGGGTGGTACTGGACGATATACGTTCCCAGATTGGCGGGCGCCGCACCGATAATCGTGCCGCACAGGCAGTTTCCGTCAACCTGTTTCTTACTCATCACTTCGACATGGGTTCCGGGTTTGAGCGTGTCGTGTGTGTCTTTGAGGTCGAACATTTTGGTCCCTCCATATTTAGTGATTACGAACGTCCTCAAGCTTCGAGCACGAACATAGCCAATGGCGGCCTGCTGCCGCCGCGCAAACAATCATGCTCCGGAAGCCGATTTCGAAAAGACCGTCGCGCACGAAAACGCGATCTCCGCGCCGTTCGACGGCAGATCGGTGTTCCACGACAAGCCGCGGCAGCGATCGCTGTTTTGAAAATTACTTTTCGAATGGCTGCCACACTAGGCCCGTTTCTTCGGAGTAGCGCTCCGCCTCCGCCTTGGCCGCCTCTTCCGTGTCCGCGCCGAATTCGAATACTTCACCACCCGGCAGGCGATGCACTTTTCCGTGCCAGGCGCCATCCTCGGGCCAGATCGCGATGAGCACCCGGTCGGTCTCCACTTTTCTTCCGTAGGCTGCCATATCTTTTTCTCCTCCGCAGGACCGAACCCGTCCCGCCTGTTGAATAGATTGATCTCAGTCCCGAAAGGAGGCCCCGATGCGAACCATCTCGATTCCACAGAGCGCACCCACATCCGTGGCTGAGGCGAAGCAAGCGATACTGGACTTCCTGTCGAGCGACGGCACCGACGACGTCCTCCATGAGCTGTCGAAAGCCGGCCTGAAGTTTTTGGAGCAGAATGCACCCACCCACAGCCGCGAGACGCATCGGATGCGCATGGCGGTCGTGGCATGGCGGGTTGAGAAGAAGTGAACTCAGGCCACACCCTTCTTCGACGGCTTCGTTTTCTTTGAACGGCTATGACTGTCCGCCTCGCGGATGCTGCGCTGCAGGACATCGGCCAGGTCGATGATGTTCGTGGATTTCTTCTGCGCCGCAGCGGCTGCGGGTTTGCCTCCGCCTTTGAGTTTCCGCTCGATCATCGCTTCCAGGGCTTCGCGGTATTCATCCTTGTAGTCCTCGGGATTCCATTCGGTCGTCATGCTGTCGATGAGCTGAAGCGCCATTTTCATTTCCGGCTTGGTGACGGTGCCCGGAGCGGGAGTCTTGAAGTCGGAAGCGTGGAGGATCTCGTGCGGGAAGTGCATGAGCTCGAGCATCAGGCCGTTGTCGTCGGGCTTGATGGCGGCGAGATGCTGCCGGGTTTTGAGTACGACCTTGGTGATGGCGATCTTGCCGGAATCTTTTAAAGCGTCCCGCAGCAGGACGTAGGCCTTGTCGCCGCCCTTGCCGCATTCCATGTAATAGGGTTTGTAGAACAGCAGGGGATTGATGGAGGAGACGGGGACGAAGTTGAGGATGTCGACGCTTTGGTTGGATGCGATGTCCACGCTCTTGAGGTCATCGTCGGTGAGGACGACGAACTCGTCTTTCTGGTATTCGTAGCCCTTGACGATGTCTTCCCAGGGGACTTCCTTGCCGTCCGCTTCGGCGACCCGTTTGTAGCGGATGGGGCTGAGGTCGGACTTGCGGAGCTGACGGAAGCTGATCTCCTCGTCCGGGCGGGTGGCGGAGTAGAGGGAAATGGGGATGTTGACCAGGCCGAAGCTGATAGCGCCTTTCCAGATGGCACGCATGGGGACCTCCCGGGGGGAGTGTGCACGCCGGGTTCCGCGGAGGGAGACGCAGAAGCAATTGTCCCTCCCGTCCATGTTGGACCAGAGACCTCTCTTCGCGAGTCCCTCTCCCGAAGGGAGAGGGTGCCGCGACAGCCAGCGGGCTGGCGCGGCGGGTGAGGGGTAAAATCCTTCGATAATTACCCCTCATCCGGCGCTTCGCGCCACCGCACATTCTTGTCATGCCATTTGACGTGCTGAGGATTTCGTATGAACAAAACTATGAAAGGGGCTGCTGCGGGAATGGCCGCAACCGTACCCATGACCGTTGTCATGGGTGTTCTTCAAAGCCGGATCCACCCCGCCACCCGGATCGCGCCGAGCGAAGTCGTCCACCGTGCCGAGGAGAAGGCCGATCTCGACGATGACATTGGCGAAACCACCCACGAAACCTTCACCGGCCTTGCCCACTTCGCCTTCGGCGCCGCCGCCGGCGCGGGCTTTGGCATCGCCGGCGCCTCCAAACGCCCGGTCCTCGCCGGAATGCTGTACGGCGCCTCCATCTATGCCGTCGCCTACACCGGCGTGCTTCCCCAACTCCGGCTGATGCCGCCCCCGGGCCGGGATCGCGCTCCACGGCAGTTGGCCACTTTTCTATCCCACATCGTCTGGGGTGCAGCTCTTGGCGGCGTCTTCGCCCTTCTCAACCGGCGGCGCTAGCCGAAAATCTGCTTCAGCTCCTGCGGCACCACGACCTCCAGTTGATCGAACGTGCAGGCCGCCGGCGGCTTGTCTCTGCGCCATCGCCGGAACTGCGCGATATGGCGGAACCGATCACCCTGCATGTGGTCGTACGCAACCTCTACCACGAGCTCCGGCCGAAGCGGTTCCCACGACAGATCCTTCCCGGCACTCCACCGGCTGGGCATCCCCGGCTCGACCGTCGGCGCATTCTTCCGGTACGGCTGCAACAGCTTCACCAGACTCCGCCGCGTCTCATCCGGAAAACTGGAACACACTCCGACCTGATGCAGCACGCGCGCGTCATCGTATAGCCCCAACAGCAGCGACCCCACGCTCCGCCGCTGCGTCCGATGCCACCGAAATCCCGCAACCACGCAGTCGCAATCCCGCTCGTGTTTTATTTTCAACATCACGCGCTTGTCGGGCTGATACGCCGTCCCAACCTCCTTCGCGATCACCCCATCCAGCCCCGCGCCTTCGAACCGTTGAAACCAGTCGACGGCTTTTGCTCGATTCGATGTCGCCGGAGTCAGATGAATTGGCGGCTTCGCGGATTTCAACACCGACTCGAGCCGCTTGCGTCTCGTGCGGAATGGCTCCCCGCGCAGGTCGCGGGCGCCTTCGCAAACCAGATCGAAAAACACGAGCGATGCTGGAGTTGTTTCGGCCAGCATCTGAACTCGCGACGCCGCCGGATGCAGCCGCAGCTGCAGCGATTCGAATTCCAGACCCTTCTCCCCGGCGATTACAATTTCTCCATCCAGCACGCATCGCTTCGGCAGCTGCGATCGGATCGGATCGACAAGCTCGGGAAAGTATCGATTCAGCGGTTTCCGGTCGCGGCTCTGGATGAGAACATCGTCTCCGTCGCGGAACACGAGTGCGCGAAATCCGTCCCACTTCGGTTCGAAAATCCAGGTGTCCCCGGAGGGCAATTCGTCCACCCGCTTTGCCAGCATCGGAGACAGCGGAGGATTCACAGCAAGTTGCATAGCGGTTCTCCCGAGTATGGAGCGTTCGTTGCTAGGAATCTGCCCATGAACGATTTCGAAATGAGCGCCCTAATAACCGGAATTGTATTTAGCGCGAGTGGTCTGCTTGCGTTGTCGGTCGTTGCAGTTGCCGCTCTCCGTGATTATGCGCGCGCCTGCAAAGCCATGAAACGCGTCGTCCGGATTTCGTCGGAAGCCCCGGTACGGCCCTCAAATTCTCTTTTGTGGTATCTGACGACCCGAAAGTGAGGTCACGCATGATCCGAGGATCTGGATCGACGACATCCGTATGGATGGATTCTGCAGGAAAGCTTCCTTCGTACTCGCCCTTAACCCGAGACATCACGACTTCCGTCTGCGTGGTCGGCGCCGGCATCGCAGGATTGACGACGGCATATCTTCTTTCCAAGGAGGGTAAATCCGTTGTCGTCGTCGATGACGGAGCCATCGCCAGCGGCGAAACATCACGCACCACGGCGCACCTGGTCACGGCCCTCGATGATCGCTATTTTGAACTCGAAAGACTGCACGGCGAAAAAGGCGCGCGCCTCGCTGCCGAAAGTCACGCCGCCGCGATCGATCGCATCGAGTCGATTGTTGCGAGCGAGAAGATTGGTTGCGACTTTGAACGCCTGGACGGGTTTCTCATCGTGCCGCACGGCGAGGATACCGACGTTCTCGAAAAAGAACTCGCGGCCGCTCGTCGTGCGGGCCTCACCGATATCGAACTGGCCGCGCGAGCCCCGATGGGAAAATTCGACAGCGGTCCATGCCTTCGGTTTCCGCGTCAGGCTCAGTTTCATCCTTTGAAATATCTCGCCGCGCTGGCGCAGGCCATTGTGAAAAACGGCGGCAAAATCTTCAACACCACGCACGCGGACTCCATCACCGAAGACCCTAGCGTGACGGTGACGACGAAAGGCGGCCAGAAGATCACTGCCGATTCCATCGTTGTGGCGACAAACACGCCCGTGAACGATTGGGTCGCGATTCACACGAAACAATCGGCTTATCGGACGTACGTCATTGGAATGACCGTACCGAAAGGCGCGGTGCCCAAAGCGCTGATCTGGGATACACCGGATCCTTATCACTACCTCCGCCTCCAGAATGCCGGGGATCACGACATCTTGATTGTCGGCGGCGAAGATCACAAAACCGGACAGGCCGATGACGCGACGGCGAGATTTGACCGGCTGGAATTCTGGACGCGTAAGCGATATGCAATGGCGGAGGACGTGGCGTTCAGCTGGTCGGGTCAAGTCATGGAGCCCGTCGATGGCCTGGCGTTCATCGGGAGAAATCCGGGGAACAAAAACATCTACATCGTCACTGGAGATTCCGGGAACGGCATGACTCACGGGACGATCGCCGGAATTCTGCTGACGGAGCTTCTGTGCGGAAGAGAAAACGAGTGGCAGAAGATTTACGATCCGGCGCGTGTGTCGCTGAAAGCTTTTCCCGAGTTTGCGAAAGAGAATCTGAACGTGGCGGCGCAGTATCGCGATTACGCAACCGCGGGCGATGTGGATACCGTCCGGGAAATTGAGCCGGGAAGTGGAGCGCTCGAGCGAAAGGGCCTGTCAAAAATTGCCGTGTACCGCGACACGCACGGGAAACTGCATCGGTTGTCGGCTGTCTGTCCGCACCTCGGCTGTATCGTCGACTGGAATTCGACGGAGAAGACCTGGGATTGCCCGTGCCATGGATCGCGTTTCGATCCGATGGGAAAGGTGCTGAACGGTCCCGCAAATACCGGCCTCGAAAATGGGGTCTGACGGGTCGTTCCCCATTTTCCCCGTTCAGGGTTTTGGGAATGTTGAAAAACTTTCGCGAGGAGGATCGGCTTTCCCCTTCAGTAGTAGCCTTTCCACCGCCGGAACGGAAGTACCTGCAGCTTTCACCGCATCCCGCAGTTGATCTCGGGTGCAGTCCAGTCGGGATGACCAGTAGATTGCATCATGATCGTCATCCACGTTGATGTTGGTCCAGTCGTGGGGAACCATCCGGGGCTCGCCCTTACCCTCCCCTTCTTCTTTTGTATCCGTGGGTAGCATCATGACTCCTTTTGAACCGTTGCATGGTATGGATGCAATTCGTCAGCCATCCGATCATTGAGCCGAGGCCCGCATTGGTATTCGGTCTGCAATCGGGAGATTGCAGGGACGTGAGACCGAATTCAATTGGGTCAACGTTCCCGGAATTCTGGCAAACTGTCGGGCGGAGGTTTCGCCATGCATCCTGTCCGCTTTCTCATGCATTCTGCCCGATTTCTTTTAATCGCTGCGTTCGCGACCGGCATTGCGTCCGCACAGACGTGCGACCGCGCGTGTCTGAAGACAACGCTGGATCAGTATCTGAATGCCGTGGTGAAGCACGATACGAGCGCCGCGCCGCTGTTCATCGGCTTCCGGCAGACCGATAACGGCGTGGTGGTTCGGCCGGGAACAGGCACCTGGCAATCGATTACGGCACTTGGGGATATTCAGCGGAAGTTTTTCGATCCGGTCAGCGGGCAGGCCGCGTATCTCGGGTTGATCAAGGAAGGTCCGGCGACCGGCATCGCGACGTTGCGGCTGCGGGTTGAAAATCGTCAGATTACGGAAGCCGAGTGGGTGATTGCCCGCGAGGGCGCCATCGGACCCAGCGGCACTGCGGGCGGAAGTCTGTACAACCTCGCAGGGTTCATCGCCGAGCCTCCGCCGAGCCGCACCGTGCCGCAGAGTCAGAGGGCATCGCGCGAGGCGCTCATTGCAATCGCCAACAGTTATTTCGACGGACTGACGACGCACAACGGCTCGATCATCATGGCCCATGAAGGTTGCACGCGGAATGAAAACGGTACCCACACCGCAGGACCGAATCCGAACGCGGCCGCCGGCGCCAGGGGCGGCCCGGGCGGTGGAGGCGATTGCACGTCGAACCTGACGAACTTCAATGTTGCTCTGATTTCGGCGCGCCGTTATCCGGTGGTCGACGTCGAGCAGCAGGCAGTAGTGGGCTTCGGCATCTTCCTGCGCAAGCCCGGCACCACGCTCATGCGGAATCTGCTGGCCGAATGGTTCTTCGTCGATAACAACAAGATTCGCAGTATCTGGGCATCCATGTTCTATCCGACGAACGACCTGCCGGTACCGAACTGGCATCCATACGATGGCAATTTTCCAGTGGCGGCGGAGTTTGCGGCCCCCGCGGCTCCCGCGGCCGTCCTGGCCGCGGCGCAGGCAGATAGCAAGGCGACACGGAATGCGTTTCGCGCGTGTTTAGAATGGACGCTCGACCATTATCGGTCTAATCTATTTTCCCCGAAGCGCATATGGAATCCACCGCCCGGGACCAGCGGGGATGCAGCACGTCGTCGATTCGATAATCCCACACCACTACAACCAATTGGTTCTCTGGATTATGTCCTAGACGATGCCGAATGATTGCTCATCGCCATATGGATTGCGTCTACTACGAAAGCTCCCAGTTCGCGAACCGCACACCTCCTGTTGTCAATGCGGGCAGGTTGTACGGTATCGCTCTTTACTGGACGATTCGATGTCAACATGAAGTATCTCTTTCGATGGGTCCGAATTCGTAATATATGATTTCGATATCGGAACGGTATGTAGAGGTGATTGTGGCGGGAGTTCGCAAAGAGAAGATGGATTTGTTGCGGGGGACTGTGGATCTGATGATCCTGCGCACGCTTGAACTGCGGCCGCTCCATGGAATAGCCATATCCGACCGGATTCGCCAGGCAACCAGCGGTGCGTTCCACATCCAGGCGGGATCGTTGTTTCCTGCATTGCACCGGCTTGAGCAGGAAGGTTGGATTTCAGGCGAATGGACGACAAACGAAATGGCACGGCGGATCAAGTCGTATACGTTGACGGCGGCGGGAAGGAAACAGCTCTCTGCGGAAAGACGCGCCTGGGAACGGATCGTCGCTGCTGTTGCACAGGTTTTAGGGACGAGTTAGGAGACACCATGCCATTTCTATCAAGAGTGATGAGTTTCTGGAGAAACATCTTTAAGCGCCGGCAGGTCGAGCAGGATCTGAACGACGAACTCATGAGTTACGCAGAGGAAGTCATCCAACGCCACCTCGGTGCCGGCATGAACCCAGACGCTGCGCGGGAAGCAGCGCGATTGGAAGTTGGCGGCATGGATGGACTGAAAGAACGAGTTCGCCGCCAGCACATCGGCTCCCGCTCGCTTGCACGAACGGCGAGAGCAACCGCATTTGGTTTGGCGTTTTTTGCGGCTGGGGTTGCAGCCTCGTTTGGGTATGGGCACTGGAAGAATTACAGCGCCGCGAAGTTCACCGAAGGAGCGAACCTCGTCTCAACGAGGCCACCTACAATTGAGGGTATCGTGCTCATCAAGAATTCCAGATTCCCACTTTCGAATGTCGAAGTCGAGCTTCGATCGAAGTTCTATGAGGCGCAAAAGACAACATCGGACGCATGGGGGCGATTCAGTTTTACCAACCTTCATCCGGGGCAGTTTCGATTGGCTGTCGGAGGAAAGAATGTGGAGATTCCACTTCCAACTGCATGTGCGAATGAAAATCCGGATTTGGCACCTCCCGCTAGTGCGGCCTACAAGGTTTATATTGCAGCCAAGGATGGGAATGCGATGGCAGGAGATGCCATTAAGCTCACGCAGGGAGAAACGATCGTTGCGGAGAATCATTCGGGCAACCAAAGGCAAGTACGTGCATATATTTCCTCCGAAGACCGTCTTGATATCGCAGCAACGGTTTGGTCCGAGCGCAATTCGAGATTCCGACTCTACCGCTACCTTGACGGGAAACTGGACAATGGCATTCCGTGGGGACCTTCAATTCAGAACTGAGAGTGAAGTATGAGCGGCGCTCGAATTTCCGAAAGTCCTACCTGTAGCCAGAAAAGCGGGAGAGCCACTCGACCAGGGGCTCGGTCTCAGCCTCGGATACACCGGCGCCCCGGGCGTTTTCGGCAGTGACAAGATCCTCATAGTCGCTTCGGGTGGAAAAGCGCTGCTGCCCTCGTCCTGCCAGAATGCGGTCATAGACAAAGCTGACAGAGTGACAGCTCGAACATGAGCGGTTCAAAATCCGTTTTCCTTCCGCCCACGGATCCGTCATTGCAGCTGTCCTTCCGTCCTTCTGTTCGTTACGACCGGGGGTGTGCTCCGCGCCGTTCGACCTTGCCGGAGATAAAAGTCTTTGGATCGATGTGTCGCCGGTCTGCGATGCGGTCTGCGATGACGATGCACTGTCGAGTCTATTGGCTTGTTCTAATGTTGCAATATTCGCCGGAGCAATTCGGCTCCAGGTTAATTCCTCAGACAGGGAAGCCGGTCCCATTGAAGATGTGCTTGTCTGCATCCCCGGCTGCAAAGTTGTAATCTCGCCCCCCTGATCCACTCGAACCTCGCCCCAGATTGCCGCCACAAGCGTAGTGGTTTCCTTAATATGAACAAGGAACCCGGCAGCCAGTGCGGATGCCGTCACAGTGTTGGTCACGACATGGACCGGCTCTCGCTCCGGGCTGTGCGATGCCGCGCCGGAGGCGTCCACGACGACCGCTCCCTTCTTCAAACGAATACGGATTCCGTCCTTTTCGGAATCCAGCGACAGTTCGGAATTCGACCTCATTTCCACACGCGATCCGTCCGGCAACCGGAACATCGCACTCGAGTATTCGTTCGTGCGAAGGATGTCGCCGGGCTCGATCCACTCACCGGTACGGAGCGGATCCGTGTTCCGTGCAGTGGCTCGATACAAAAGCCCTTCGACCGGCTGTGCGAATACGCGATGGTCCTTCGACCCACGTCCGATCCAGATTGCAAGAATCGCGATCGATGCGGCAATCGCCGTTGCCGCAAGCCAACGCCGCGCGGGCCTGGTAGTTGTAGCGCCGAGATCCGAATTCACTTCCGCGATATCGTCGACAGCATTCGATCGCAGTCGTTTGTATACCCGGAGCTTCGCGGCTTCCGCCCGGTCGTATGAAGCCGAAGGCAACGATCGTTTCAAGAGTTCATCGATATCGGCGGCGTTTCGTTTCATGAGTGATCTCCTGAAGTGTCCTTGAGCAGTTTTGCCAGCCGCACCCGTGCCCGATACAAAGTGACGGCCACCACGCCTCGAGATTTACCCAGCATCTTCCCGATCTCGGCGTCGCTATAGTTGTGTTCGTACCGCAGTATCAACATCTCGACGGCGCGCACATTGAGCTGACTGATGGCAGCGACAAGACGATCCTGCAAGCCGGGAGCCGAACCCGGGGAAGTGGAGCCGGTATCCAGGATGTTTCGAAAAGCCGCGCTCTTGGCGGATTCGCGCTGCCTGGACTTGCGAACGTTCAATGAAGCATTTACGGCGGCGCGATACAGATATGCTTTGGGATTACTCCGCACATCCGCGGGAATGCCGCGTCGAAGCAGCCAGAGGAACACGGTTTGAAGCACATCCTCTGCATCCTGCGGGTTTCCTGTGACGCTGTAGGCGGTGCGGTACACCATGAGCGAGTACTCAAGGAACATCCCCTCGAATTCCTCAGTCAGCGCATTCCCAGGTTCTTTGAATATCGTTTCGTGCGACATGAGTCTCTATGCTTCTAAGCAACAGAACCCCGCATTTGTTAACAGAATTCCGGGGGGATGTTGATTGAATTTCCCGTGACGCACGGCAGTGCGTGAGCCATAGTACCGCCCATGAGTCTGCGACGATGGATCCTGCCACTGGTGATTGTGAGCCTGTTGTCCGGTGAGGGGTATTCTCAGCCGGCCGAACTCGGAACGCGCCTGGATCAGCTAGTTCGCTTTGAAGCCGACAACAATCGATTCATGGGATCGGTACTCGTCGTTCGGGACGATCGCGTATTGTTCAGCAAAAGCTACGGTTATGCGAACATCGCCTCCAGGACACCCAATGCGGCATCGACACGATATCCAATCGCTTCGCTGACCAAGCAATTCACTGCCGCTGCGGCGCTCCTGCTTGAAACCGAAGGCAAGCTGAAGCTCGATGCGTCAATAAGAACGTACTGGCCCGACGCTCCCGCGATGTGGAACAAGGTAACGCTCTTTCATCTGCTCAGTCATACGTCGGGAATTCCGGACATCACGGATTCGACCGAGGCGTCCACATGGGCGCGCGCCGGCACGGCGAAAGACGTCCTGGCGTACTTCAGCGACAAGCCGCTGCTGTTTGAGCCCGGCTCCCAGTTCAGGTATAGCAATGTCGGCTACATCCTGATTTCATTTCTGATTGAACGGATCAGCGGCGAGACCTATGCGGACTTTCTTCGCAAACGGATTTTTACGCCGTTAGGCATGAACGATACGGGCGTCGATTCGACTCCCATCACCGTCGCACGGCATGCGACAGGCTATGAGTCCCGTGCCGGGGAATTAGGCTCGGCATCACCGATGAACATGGCCGTTCTGCCGGGGGCCGGCGATCTCTATTCGACCACCGAGGATATGCGGCTCTGGTTTCAGGGACTGTTTGGCGGGCGAGTGCTTCCGCCTGAGTCACTCCGGAAGCTGACAACTCCGGTGAAAGAACCGTGGGCGCTGGGTCTCGCGGTTCTCACCGCGGATGTCGGAACGCAAAAGAATCGAACCATCGTGACGCACGATGGGAACGTTTACGGGTTCAGTTCCGGTTTCGCGTACTTTCCCGAAGATCGCGTGATGGTTATTGTCCTTGCCAACGTTGAGGGCAATGCGCCGGCAAAACTCAAAGAGCAGTTGGCGGAAGTTACCTTCGGCGGGACCGTCGTTCTGCCGCCGGAAAAAACTGCAGTGGCAGTGTCCGATGCGGATCTTCAGCGGCTTGCGGGGCTTTACGAAATCGACGCCGGCACGATTGCGATCATCGAATTCTCAAAGGGGAAACTGTCCGCGCGAATCGCAAATGAGCCGCCACTGGAGCTGTTCGCGCAATCCGCGTCGAGTTTTTTTGCCAGAACCATCGACCGGAATTTCCAATTCGAAGCGGATGGCGCGGGAGCGATCTCGGGGCTTGTCATCGAATCCGATGGAGACACGATCCAGGCGAAACGGCTGCGCGATCGTGCGGAAGTGAAGCTTCCGATGGAGATGCTCCGCCGCTACGTGGGGATCTATCAGATTCGCCCTGGTCTCGACGTGACGATTTCGCTGCAGGGCGATCAACTGATGGCGCAGGTAACGGGGCAATCCAGGGAAGTGCTCTATTGTGAGTCGGTAGATCACTTCTACCTGAAGACTGCCAACGTGCAACTCGAATTTGCCGCGGCCACCGAGGGACTTGCTCCGAACGTTCGGATTCAACAGGCAGGCCGGAACACCCTGGCTGTACGTCGATAATCAGGAGTTCGGGGGACGATTCTTCTCCCGAAGGGAGGAGGTGGACCATCAAGACATGGCGCGCCGGATGAGGGGTAATTATCGAAGGAATTGTACCCCTCACCCGCCGCGCCAGCCCGCTGGCTGTCGCGGCACCCTCGCGAAGACATACCTCCCGTTTTAAATTCGTGGGACGTTCGCCGAATTCTTTACTTCTTCCCCAGCAGCTCGTGGAGTTTCGCGGAGAAATCCGCCACGTTCGACTTGTTCACGACGACGGTTGGAACGATGATCTTCTTGTTCTCGGGGATAAAGGATTTATCGCCACCGAGAGCCTGAGCCATCCGCTTCACCGCCTGGTAGCCGAACTCATACGGTTGCTGCACGACGGTGCCTTGAATGAATCCGTCCTCGACGCCTTTGAGAGTTTCTTCAGCCTCATCGAACGCGACAATCCGGATCTTGCCTGTCTTTTTCGCATCCTGAACCGCGCTGAGAATGGCAGGGCCGTTGTAGCTCCACAGGCCAACGAACGCCTGGATGTCCGGAAACTTTACGATGGCATCGGCGGCATTCGATTTGGCGCGAGAACTGTCGGCATCGTCGGTTCGCGTATCGACGATCTCGATCTTTGTCCCCTGCAGCGCCTGCTTGATTCCTTCGATGCGATCCTGCGCGTTGCGTGCATCCAGCTTGCCGACGAACAACATGATCTTTCCGCCGTTGGGCAGCGCTTCTTTGATGAGTTCACCCGCCTGACGTCCGGCGGCAACGTTGTCGGTGCCCACGTAGCAGATCCGATCGCTGTTGGGCGCATCGCTGTCCTGGGTGAAGATCAGCGCTTTTTTGGCCGCGGCATTCAGAATGTCGGTTTGGTTTTCCGGGTCGACGGGGGAAATGGCGATTCCCTGAACGCCTTTGGTCAGCAGGTCATCGAGGATGCGGCGCTGTTCGGCAGCGCTTCCATCGGAGTCGAGCCGGAACTCGACGGAGACATTGTCCAGTTCGCTGTCGGCTTTTTCGACGCCTTTGCGGGCAATCGTCCAGAAGTCCGCCGAGTTGTTGGTGACGAAGGCGAGTTTCACATTTTCTTTTTCCGTTGTGGCCGGCGAGCTGCAGGCCGTGAGCGTCAGCACAGCGGCGATTGCCGTCAGTAGTCGGGATGTCGTCATTCCAGGTGTCTCCTTGTTTCAAAAGTGAATGGTCTGGGTGCCGAACTCCGCCGACCCGGCAGCAGACCCTGAAAAAATGTAAGGGCGATAACCCGTCGCCTTTTCGTACGCGCCGGCGATCTGTTCAATCGCGGGAGCCGCGCCGCGCCGTCCAAGAATCACTACCGTGCCGCCGCTGCCGCCGCCGGAAATTCGTGCGCCGTACAGACCGTGCGCCGGCCCGGTAGACTGTACCAGATCGACGAGCCGATCCGTTCCGCTCGAACCCAGGCCGCATGCAGTGTAACTCCGATGGGATGCGACCATCAGTTCTCCGAGCTGCATTCGCTGTTTCTCGTCCGGTGGAGCTTGCAGCAGTTGGCGGAACATCTGAACGCGATCGTGTTCGTAGATGGGATGCGCCGCGGGCTGACGGATTTTGTAAACGCGGTCAGGTTCGACCGTCGTCACGGGATCGATGGTGGAGGTGTAGCGCTTGATGAATTCGACTCCGGACATCTCCTCGGGCAGGATGGGCGCGAAGTCGCGTTCAAAACTTGCGGGCGAAACATTTGCAAGATAGAACGCGGGCCCGCTTCCCGTAGCGGCCATGATGCGCTGCGCCATGAACGCGCCGGTGCGAACGGATCGATAATCGGATCCGCCGACACTGTGCTTCACGCCGGAGTCCAGACCCCAGAATTCCAGATCGGCGGGGATCGTCACGAAGGGTTGCAGATCCGCGGGCTGGCAGAGGAGCGAAAGCAGGGACCCGGATTTTCCCATGACGCAGGTCATTTGATCCATCAAACCACACGGCGCACCGGCAACGAGGTTTTCGGCTTTCTGGCACATCACGGCAATGTGCTGCGGTTCGAGGCTCAGGCCGGAAGCTGCGACGGCAGCTTGCAAAACCGCGGCTTCAAACGCGGCGGACGATGCGACGCCTTTGCCTTCGGGGATGGTCGAGGAGATCAGAATCCTGGCGCCGCCGTGGAACGCGACGGCGTGTTCGATCATGAGAGCCTGCAGGACGCCGATGGCGTAGGCAGCCCAGCGATCGTCGGGGCGGTCTGAAAACCAGGAGTGGGTGGTCTGGTAGGAGACGGGGTTGCCCTTCGGGGCAAGCGCGGCCATGTCGACGGAATACTCACGGCCGGGAAGACTGAGAATTTGAATCCGATTGTCGGCGGCGTGCTGGAATGCGGCAAATGTGGTTTCGGCAATCGGACGCTGAAGAACTAGAGAACCGGAGTAGTCCGCGATTCCGCCCATCACGTCAAGCCGGCCCGGCGCGCGGGAGATAAAGATGGGAGCGGAGGGGGCGAAGAAATCGCGCCCGCGTGCGAGGTCGATGAAGTTGTCCAGATCGTTCATGGAGTACATGTCTTCGCCATTTCCCTCTCCCGAAGGGAGAGGGTGCCGCCCATCTCCTGATGGGCGGCGGGTGAGGGGTAAAATTCCTTCGATAATTACCCCTCATCCGGCGCTTCGCGCCACCTTCTCCCTTCGGGAGAAGGATGCTCCCGCCGCCTAAATCCATCCACGCCGTTGCAGCGCACGCTGCAACGGCGGTTCAACCTGCCGCCGAATCTCCGCGTTCGCATACCCAACCCAGGCCACATCGCTGAGCACATCGAGCGGAGCATTCAACGGCCGCCCTGCCGCGTCCGTCACAATCACTCCCTGCTCCTGCGCGATCAGCGCGGTGCATAAATCATACGGATGACAACACAGCCCCTTCGCGATCAGCGGACGCAGGTCCGCAACAAACCGATCATGGCCGGCCATCAATTCATACAGCTGTCCCCCGGTACAAATGTACTGGTCCGCAAAGCACGGAGCCTTGCCCGCCGCTCCCTTCCCAATCGCCGCCGCCACAACTTCTTCGTCAATCGCGCCGAGTGCCTCTCCCGCTTCCGGAAAGAATCGCGAAATCGTCGCAAACCCATGCTCAATCGACCGCGCGCGCGAGGCCCGCAGCACCAGCTTCGAGCGGGTCCCCGTCACCCGATCGTACCGTTCCGCAAATACTCCGCCACCCTTCACCGCCCAGACCTGATCGGACAGGTTCTGCTTGATCACCGGTATTTCGGTCTGAATCGCCAGCTCGATGTCGCGAAGCGACGTCGTCTCTCCGCGGTTTGGCGCAACGCCGGTAAGGATCCACGCACTCCGTTTCTGGTACATGATTCCGCGGGTTCCATCGATTGGATCGACAATAATCCGGAACTCCGCGTCGGCCTCCGTTCCACTCGCCGGATACACTTTCCGTCCCCTGGGCATTCCCTCCGCGATCGCGATGAAACAGTAGCGCTGCGAGAGCTCGCTGAAAAACCGATCGAGCACGTGTTCGCTCACCACATCGATGGCATAGATCGTGTCTTCCGCTTCCTCCCGGTCGACCTGTGCCAGTTCCATATCCTGCTGCCGATCCGCTGCGGCAACGATCGCATCGCGAATCTCGTTGTGCAGAGTTTGAAGTGGAAGCAATAGCTCCGAGAGATTCGGCATATCCTTCATCATCCCGCGAGCTCGTGCTTGTAATGCGTGGACGGCACCCGCCGCAGTTCCGTGGCACTTTCCTCCGGCAGCGTGTCGCTGAGAAAATTCCCTCCGCCGATTTCCGGACCGGCAAGGTACTTCAGCAAGTCCGGTTTCCGAAGCGGAGGCTGGAATCCAATGTGGAAATGAAAGCCGGAATAATCCGCGCCATCTGCCGGCGCGTTGTGCAGCGTCATGACATAGGGGAAAGGCATGCGCCACAGATTGTCGTAGCGTACCAACAGCTCTTTCAGCACCTCTGCCAGATCGCGCCGTTCCGAACGGCTCAACCCGGCAACACTCTGGTGAGTCGCTTTCGGCGCCACGTAACATTCATACGCGTATCGCGCGAAGTACGGCACAAAAGCGATGGCCGAATCGTTTTCGCAGAGGATGCGCCGTCCATCGTCTTTTTCCGCCTGCAGAATATCCTGAAAAAGGATGCGGCCGGAATCGCGGTAATGCTGCGCTGACACTCTCGCCTCGTTCTCGATGATCTTGAACACAAAGTTGGTCGCGTAGATCTGACAGTGCGGATGCGGATTGGAAACGCCGACGACCTCCCCTTTGTTTTCGAAGATGAGCACGTGATTCACGTCCGGGTTCGCTCCGAGCTCGGAATATTGCCCGCCCCACGCGTCAATCAGCCGTTCAATTTCGGATGTCTCCAGTTCCGCGGCGGTGAGGTTGTGCTTCGGGCTGTAACAGAGCACGCGCGCAATGCCCGTGGCCGGACGGTTTCGATAGATCCCGGTCGGCGCATCAAGATCCCGCGGGGCATTCTGTCCAACGCTGGGATGATCGTTGTCGAATATGAAAATACCGGAGTAGTTTTCATTGCGGATTCCGCCGACCCGCGGATTTCCGGGACACAGGTAGCAGGACTCGACATACTCCGGCAACGCGCGCGCGGCCGCGGCATTTGCGACCGTCTCTCCGCTCCAGGGACGGTTCTGGCGATGCGCTGCTACAATCACCCACTCCTCGCGCAGCGGATGCCAGCGTTCTTCCCATTTCATCGTGTTTTCAGCCGGAGCACTTCCACCGAAAGAGCGGGGAGCTGATGCGTGAAGCGGGGACCTGCATCGTGGATCGCAACCGCGCGCGGCACGACCTTCGCCGGTTCGGCGACGGTATTCACCGCACCGAGTTCTCCGGTAAGCAGCTCACCACTGGCATCCTTGCGAATGGTTCCCGCGCCTTCGATCACGATCTGCAGGGTTTGCGCGGAAGGCTGAATGTTGACGAGCTTGAGAATGATATCTCCGGTGGCGTTATCTCGCGTGGAACTCACGTAGATGCCGTCAAACGGACCGGCCGGACCAGCCGGACCGCGGCCGCCTCTACCGCCGCCTCGTTGCGGAGCGCCGGGAGCCGGAGGGGGCTGAGGTGCGACAGGAATCTGCTCGGCCGAAAGCATCGGCAGGGAATCGATCTTTGCCGGAAGCACGATGTCGCCGCGATTGTTCGAAAACATTTTCTGAACGTAGTACGCCGGCGACGCGAAACTTTTCAATGCGTCATAGCCGATCAGGTTCACGGCCCATTGACGCCCGTTCGGGTTCACGTTGACGAACAGCGGCGCATAGCAATTCATGATGGTGACGTCCGCGTTGCGTTCGAGCCCGGTGAGCCACGCCGCGTCACCCAGCGCGAAGGCCATCATGGGAGTATCCCCGACGCGCGGGTTGTTGGTCGCCCATTCTCCCACGAAGATCTTCGTCGCGTTGCGATCGTAGTTGTCGTAGAGATGAGCCTGAGCCAGTGCGGTGGGAATCGAAACGTAGAAATGATCGTCCAGAAAGTCGGGCGTGCGGCTGTGCTTGAAGTTCCGATCCTGCGACCGCATGGTTGAAATGATCTTGAGATTCGGGTACTTCGCCCGAATGGCATCGTAGAACATCGTGAACCGGCCGTCGTAAGTGGCGGTTCCCATGTTCAGCCAGTCTTCGTTGCCGATTTCGACAAAGCGGAGCTTGAACGGCTTCGGATGTCCGTCCTTCGCGCGCCGCGCTCCCCATGTGGTGCTGGTGTCGCCGGTGATGTACTCGATTTCGTCGAGGGCGTCCTGGACGTGAGGTTTCAGCTCGTCTCCAGTGACGATCTTTGCGCCATTGTCGATATGCAGGCCGGCGTAGACGCCAAGGATGGGCTCCATGTTCAGGTCTTCCGTCCATAGCAGAAACTCGAGGAGACCCATTCCATCGGATGAACGATAACCCCACGGTCCCCTGTGCGTCGGACGCTGTTCGATGGGACCGATGGTCTGTTTCCAGTTGAAGCGGTTATCGTAGTTCGGTCCCTCCAGGTAGTTGCCGCCGGGAAAGCGAAGGAATCCGGGCTTCATGGCGGCCAGCAGTTCCATGATGTCGACGCGATTGCCGTTGGGACGATTCTTGTAAGTCGGTGGAAACAACGACACGAGACTGAAGGAGAGCGTACCCGGAGTTCCGGTAGTGATGACGAACCGATTGGTTGTCGAAGGGCTCGCCTTTGCGGTTTTCAGTGTCGCTGTGAATTTCTTCCACTCGGTCGAAATGCCGGAGACTTCCGCTTTTGCGAATGTCGTCTGTCCATCGTTGCTTTCAATCGCGAGGGTCAGCGGTCCTTTGAAAGTGCCGGTGGACTTTGCGTAGAAGGATGCGCGGTAGGTGGTGTCTGGTTTTACGGGGATGCCCCAATAGCCTTCGTTCGCGATACCGGCGCGTTGCCCGGGAGCGAGTGAGGCCGCGTCCAGCTTGAGCGCCATCGTTAATGCAGTGTTCGGAACCGGGTCGCTTTCGAGCTTAATCGAAGCGTCGGCTCCGCCGTATTTCGCGGCAGACCAGTTGACGGGATTCTGGGGGTTATCCCGAAAGGTTCGGTTTCGGATCAGTTCCGCGTAGAGCCCGCCGTCATAGGCGAAATTGATCTCCTCGGTCATCAGGCCGTAGAAGATGGGATCGATTTTCACGCCGGGTTGGTCGGCGCGGACGGTGAGGGTGACCGGCGGCTGTCCGAAGGTGTATCGTCCGGAGATAAGAACGATCAGGCCGACGGCAAGAAGCACGAGAGTGAGTGCGAGCAGCCGCTTTCCAGACGCTGAGTGCAGGTTTGGTCGTAGCATGGGCGGAGAATACCGCAGAATTGAAAGGCAAGGTATCTGGAAAAGAGTGCCGGCCACTGATGGAACGCTGGGGCCTGTCTTCGCGAGTTCCTCCCTAAGGGAGGGGTGCCGCGAAGCGGCAGGTGAGGGGGGACAAATTCATCGATCATTACCCCTCATCCGGCGCGCCGTCTATTGATGTTCACCTTCTCCCTTCGGGAGAAGGATCTTCCGATTGGATTGTCATACTAAACGCATATGACAAAAGAGTATTAGGCATCCTTCGACGATTCGAAATATCCTAGGCCGCAACCGAAGGGGGACGTGCGTCAATGAAAAAATTCCATCACCTTTCCTTCCTGTGGCTGCTGGCATTTGCTGTCACCGCTTCCGCGGCAGAACCCGTTCCGCTGTCGGATGCCGCACGTGCGGGGAACTGGTCCACCGTTCGATCGTTGATTGCCGGTGGTTTGAAAGGACCCGGCGTGAACAGTCCGGACACCGATGGTACGCGGCCTCTGCACTGGGCCGTTCGCGCCGATGAACTCGAAATCGCGGACCTTCTTCTGAAAGCCGGGGCCGATGCCACCGCGCAGAATCGGCTGGGTCTCACCCCGCTGAACCTGGCCGCAACAAACGGCAACGGCGCCATGATCCGCAAACTTCTCGATCATGGAGCGAATCCCAATCAAGTCGAGAAAACCGGAGAAACCGTTCTGATGGTCGCGACTCGCTCCGGAAATGCGGACGCGGTCCGAGCGATTCTCGAGCGCGGCGTTAATCCGAATACCGCTGAAGCTCAGCTGCAAACTACAGCGCTGATGATGGCCGCGGAAGCCGGCTACACGGATTCCGTCCGCGTTTTGCTGGAGTACAAGGCAGACATCTCTTTACGCTCGCGGACCGGAGCAGCCCCTGCGCGGAAGATGCCTTGCGCCGGTCAGACGGGCTGCGGTTCCCATGGAGACGGCATCGTTCGCGGCGGACTTCCGGATCAGGGTTATCGGCCTCCGATCCCCGGAAACATGAATGCGTTGATGTTTGCCGCGCGTGAAGGCCATGTCGAAGTGGCGCGCCTGCTGCTGGATGCGGGCTCGGACGTGAATGCGGTCGACAAGAACGACATTACGCCCCTGTTCATGGCGATCAGCAACAATCGCATACCGATGGCCAGGTTCCTGATCGAACGCGGCGCCAACATCAACGCCAAAGACTGGTATGGCCGGACTCCATTGTTCGCAGCGATCGAAATGCGCAATGTGGATCTGGACTACCAGACCTTCGAACACATTGTGAATGCCGAAGAGCGCAAAGCTATTCTTGATTTCACGGAATTTCTGCTCGAGAAGGGCGTCGATCCCAACATTCGCGTCAAGGAAGTTCCGCCGCTTCGCAGCTGGATGTATCTGCTGGGAGGCTCTCTCGCATGGGTCGACTTCACGGGTCAAACGCCATTCATGCTTGCGGCACTGTCCGGCGATGTCTCCACGATGCGTCTGCTTCTCAAATACGGCGCGGATCCCAAAATCCAGACTTTCAGCGGAACGACTCCGCTCATGGCGGCGGCCGGAGTCAACTGGGTGGTCGACCAGACTTACGATGAAGGCCCCGAAGCGCTGCTGGAAGCCGTCAAACTCTGCTATGAACTGGGAATGGATGTAAATGCCACCAACTCCATGGGCCTGACTGCTCTGATGGGAGCGGCGAATCGGGGATCGGATTCGATCATCGAGTTCCTGGTGTCGAAGGGCGCGCATCTGGAAATGAAAGATAAGGTGGGCCGCAACGCCTACAACTGGTCGGAAGGCATTTTCCTGGCAACTCACGCTCCCGTGCCGAAGCCCAGTTCAATGGCACTTATTCAGAAATTGATGAGCCAGTCGCAATAGATACAGGCGCCATGGAATTAATGATGCGTAAATCCAGTTGGAGTTGGATCCTCACCCTCAGCGTTCTCGTTTTCATCACAGTCGCAGGCGATGCCAGACTCGCCGGAGCGGGTTTGCAGCAGCGGCCTGCAGCCTCGCCGGCAATGTCGCAACAGCAAGTTCAGGCGGTCCTCAATGAGTATTGCGTGACATGCCACAATCAGCGGCAGAAGACCGCGTCGCTTGAACTCGACACGAAAGACCTGGCGCATCTCGATGCCGACACCGTCACATGGGAAACTGTAGTTCGAAAGCTGCGTACCGGAATGATGCCGCCCAAATCGATGAAGAGGCCGGATCGCGCCACGCTGGACAATGTCGCGTCTTGGCTCGAAAGCGGACTTGATCGCGCCGCGGCACTGCACCCCAATCCGGGAGCCCCGGCGCTCCAGCGAATGAACCGCACGGAGTATGCGAATGCGATCCGCGATTTGCTCGACTTGCAGGTAGACGTCACTCGATTGTTGCCGAGTGACAGCACCGTTTCCGGATTCGACAACATTGCCGACGTTCTCGGAACATCCCCAACATTGATCCAGTCTTATGTCTCAGCCGCAATGAAGATCAGCCGTCTTGCCGTTGGCGATCTTTCCGCACCTCCCGTTCCGACGGTTTATAACGCCCCAACGGGACTCTCTCAGACGACGCACGTGGACGGATTGCCTCTCGGAACTCAGGGAGGAATGCTGGTGCGTCACAACTTTCCTCTCGATGCCGAGTATCAAATTCAGACCGGCGGTAGAGGCGTCGATCTGACCATCGATGGAATGCCGGTCCCGACGGGAGGCCGCGGCCGAATGCCGATTCCGGCAGGACCTCATACGATCGGAGTCGCGAACATTCCATCGTTTGACAGCGGCGGATTGGACGGCGTGTTCAGTGCTCCCGCGGGTCGTGGACGCGGAATGAGTATCACGATCACCGGACCCTACAATCCAACCGGCCCCGGCCTTTCGCCGAGCCGCCGGAAAATTTTCATCTGCCAGCCCGCGAACGCGGCGCAGGAACCCGCATGCGCCCGGGAGATTTTGAAGAATCTCGCGACTCGAGCCTTCCGGCGGCGCGTCATCGATAGCGATCCTTCCCTGCAGGTGCTGCTGCGCTTCTATCAGGAGGGACGCGACAAGGGGAGCTTCGATGACGGCATTCAAAACGCACTGGCGCGCGTGCTCGTGGATCCTCAATTTGTTTTCCGAATGGAAGCCGTGCCTGCAAGCTTGCCGCAAGGCAGCAACTATCGTCTCTCCGATGTGGAAATCGCCAGCCGCCTGTCCTTCTTTCTATGGAGCAGCATTCCCGACGACACGCTTCTCAACCTCGCGATTGCGGGAAAACTTTCCGATCCTGCCGTGCTCGAACAACAGACCCGCCGGATGCTGGCGGACCCAAAGTCCAAATCTCTGATCGACAACTTCGCATCCGAATGGATGCATCTGCGGGAACTCGAGAACGCGGCGCCGGAATCGCCGGATTTTGATGGGAATCTTCGGATTGCGTTCTCGCGGGAAATGGAGATGTTTTTCGACAGCATTCTTCGTGAAGACCGCAGCATCATCACCGCACTGGACGCGGACTATACCTTTGTCGATGAGCGGCTCGCCCGGCACTACGGAATCCCCAGCATCAAAGGCAGTTTCTTCCGCCGTGTCACCCTGGCAAAGGACGATCCGCGGCGTGGGGTTCTGGGAAAAGGAAGCGTGTTGTTGGTGACGTCTGCGGCCAATCGCACGTCGCCGGTGCAGCGTGGCCAGTGGGTGCTTGAAAATCTGCTGGGATCGCGCGCTCCAAATCCGCCGCCAGGAGTGGAAACGAATCTGGATCAAAAGGCGGATGCGAGCAAAGCCAAAACGCTCCGCGAACGGATGGAACTTCATCGGAACCAGCCGGTGTGTGCGTCGTGCCACAGCATCATGGATCCTATTGGATTCTCACTTGAAAATTTTGACCTGGTCGGCAAATGGCGCCAGTTGGATGAGAAGTCGCCGATCGATGTCAGCGGGGAACTGGTCGATGGGACAAAGCTGGACGGTCCTGCAAGTTTGCGCCGGGCGCTGCTCAGCCGGTCCGATGCGTTTGTGACCGTCGCTACGGAGAAGCTTCTAACCTATGCGGTGGGCCGGGCGACGACGGCCTACGACATGCCTGCGGTACGAAACATTGTTCGGACGGCGGGACGTAACGATTACCGTTTTTCTTCACTGGTTCTCGGTGTTGTAAAGAGTGAAGCATTTCAGATGAGGAAGAAGTGAGAATCAATTATTGCCCCTCCTGGCCAGGAAGAGGAAAAATCTGCGGGACGATTCTTCTCCCGAAGGGAGAAGGTGGAACATCAAGAGATGGCGCGCCGGATGAGGAGGAATTATCAAAGGAATTGTACCCCTCACCCGCCGCTTCGCATCGGCGTTCCAACACAGGAAGGGCAGTAGGCTTGTATTCTGACCGGCGGTTTCAATTGCTCAGGATGGAGAACGCATTATGACTTTCATTACGAAGAAACACTTATCCCGACGGACATTCCTGCGCGGAAGCGGCGTGACGCTGGCGCTGCCCTTTCTGGAGTCCATGCTGCCGGCGCAAACTCCTTCGGCTGCGGCTGCCAAGACTCGGCTGAGTTTCATCTTTTATCCGCATGGCGTGACGATGGACAAGTGGCTGCCCGCAAAGACAGGAACCGGATTCGAGTTCACCCAGGTTCTGAAACCGCTGGAGCCGTACCGCGAATACATCAACGTCGTCAGCAATACCTTTGCGCCACTCGCGTACGGGGCGGACGCATCTGCGGCCGCGAATCATTCGCGCTCTTCTGCCGTGTTCCTGTCTGGTGCGAAGCCGGATGAAGGTGCGCGGCCTTCGCTGGGCGTGACCGTGGATCAGGTTGCCGCGAAAGCAATTGGGCAGGACACGCCTTTGCCGTCGATTGAGCTGACGGTCGAAGAAGGCGGATTGACCAGTCCCTTCCGAAACACGATTTCGTGGCAGACACCCACATCGCCCCTGCCGATGGAACACAATCCCCAGGTGATTTTCGAAAAGCTGTTCGGTGACGGCTCGAACGAAGCGGAACGCGCCGCACGGCGGGCGCAGTCGCGAAGTCTGCTCGATTCCGTTATGGATCAGGTAACGTCGCTGAACGGTCAACTCCCGGCAGGAGATCGCGGACGGCTCGCGGGATATCTGGATGATGTCCGGGAGATTGAACGGCGCATTCGTAAATCCGAAGACCAGATGCGTGAAGCAAAGCTTGCGATACCCGATACGCCAACCGGGGCGCCATCCGCATTTGAAGACCGGATCAAGTTGTTGTTTGACCTTCAGATCCTCGCGTTCCGCGCCGACATCACAAGAATCTCCACGCTGATGCTTGCCCACGAACTCAGCAACGCGACATTTCCCGCCACGAATATTCGCGATGGGTTCCACAATCTTTCCCATCACTCCAATGTGCGGGCCAATATGGATAAGTTCGCGGAACTGAATGCGTATCATCACAGCATGTTTGCCTACTTTCTCGAGAAGCTGAAGACCACGCCCGATGGGGCAGGAAATCTGCTCGACCATTCGCTGGTGCTGTTCGGCAGCGGCATGAGCGACAGCAATCAGCACAATCATTCCCCGTTGCCGATGATTCTGGCCGGAGGCGCCTCCGGCGCCGTGAAGGGTGGGAGACACATCCGGCTGGCTCAGACCACCACGCACTCCAACCTGTTGTTGACGATTCTTCAAAAGGCGGGCGTCCGGGCCTCGACGTTTGGAGACAGCACGGGCACGATTGCAGAGCTGTAGGTATCCGGGAATATGCTGAAGATGAAATACACTCGTCGATCGTTCATGGGCGCAGCTGCAGGCCTTCCGCTGATGAGTTCGCTCCGCTCCCTAGCCTGGGCGCAAACCGCAGCGCCTGCACTTCCGCTGAAGAACCTGGGCATGGAGCATCTCGACATTCTGGTGCCCGACACCGAAGCGGCCGCCAAGATTTACATGCGCGTCTTCAAGACGAAGCTGCACCAGCAACCGTTTCAGGGGGGCATCCGATACTTCATTCTTCTTGGGGATCTGCCGCAGAATCGGCAGGTGGGCTATATCGCGATTGGCGCGCAGGGAACCCGGCCCACTTCCATCGGTCATTACTGCGTGCTGGCGGAACGGTACGATCGTGCGGGTGTTGCCAGCGCGCTGCAAGCTGCCGGTTTTTCGTCGGGCACCGGAGGAGCTATAGGCATGCTGCCGGATCCGGACGGACTCGAGCTGCAGCTCTTTCAACCTCCGGCCGGGCTCGTTGCAGCAGCGGTGCCGTCTCCGCTTCCAGTGGAGAGCAATGGGCTGGTGAAACCGCTCGGGGTCGATCACGTGCTTCTGCATGTTTCGGATATCCAGAAATCGCTGCCCTACTACCACCTGATGTATGGAGCGAACATCAAGACATCGCGTCAAACAAATCCCGACCGGCTGTGGATACAGCTCGAAGGGAATACGCGAATTGGCCTTCAAAACGTTCCGGCAGGAGGGAAGCCGCGGTTTGATCACTACTGCATCAAGGTCGCTCCATTCGATCGGGACGCAGTGGCTGCGGGCATACGCCAGGCCGGCCTGAAGGTCATTCCTTCGACAGACGAACCAGAAGTACTGCGGTTTTCCGACAACAACAACATCACTGTTGAATTGAAGGAATCTGCGTGACGGGATCCGAATCGAGTTCAAATTGACGCATCAAGGGAGAGACAAAAGATGAAGACCTCGGCCCTCATCAGTTTCACATTATTGGTTCTAATGCTGGGTATGGTTGGCCTTGCCCAGGTGCAGTCCACTTCAATTGACGAGCACATTGCCACCGCAAAGGCAGCGGCGGGTCTGGATTATCGTGCAACGTTCGTCAATTTATGTTTGCCGGGCGGGGCGCCTGGCGGGCGCGGTGCGGCAGCGGGAGCGGCGCCTGCGGGTCGTGGCGCGGCGGCGGGAGCAGCGCCAGCAGGCCGTGGGGCAGCAACGGGAGCGGCGCCTGCGGGCCGTGGGGCAGCAGCGGGAGCGGCGCAAGCGGGAGCAGCGCCTGCGGCGCGGGGAGGAGCAGGTCAGACGCCGGATCGCGCCAACTGGTATGCGCCGCCGTTCAAGATCTTCGACAATCTGTACTGGCTGGGAACGCGCCAGCATTCGTCATGGGCGCTGCAGACCAGCGCCGGGATCATTATCATCGACACAAATTTCGCATGGGCTACCGAGCCGGAGATCATCGAAGGCATGACGAAGCTTGGTCTCAAACCGGCGGACATCAAGTACGTGATCATCAGCCATGCGCATGGCGACCATGATCAGGGTGCCGCTGAATTGCAGACGCGATATGGCGCCAAGGTGGTGATGGGCGCGGCGGACTGGGAATCCACACTCCAGCGTCCAGCTACCGCCGCGGGCGGGGTGCCGAAAAAAGACGTTTCGGTTGGGCCTGAAGGCATGAAGCTGACCCTTGGCGACACCACGATTCAGATCGTTGCGACTCCCGGCCATACACCCGGAACGCTGTCGTATATATTCCCGGTCCGCGACCAGGGCCGCACGGTAACGGTCGCGTATTCCGGCGGCACGTTGACGGGCGCCTTCGGCTCGGATGCTGCCCGCTGGGATGAGTACATTGCTTCGCAGCGCAAGATCGCAAAAGCCGCGGCCGATGCCGGGGCCAGCGTGATTCTCTCCAACCACAGCGAGTATGACGGTGCGTATACCAAGGCGCGGCTCATCGCGGCGCCGCGGCAAGTCGGCGAAGATCATCCGTTCATTGCCGGGGCCGACAGCGTGCAGAAGTATTTCACGGTGATGGCCGAATGCGCGATGGCCTCGAAGCTGAGAGCAGGCGCGAAGTAGGGCCGGAACCGGCGAAGGCCGAGTGCGCGATGGCATTGAATCCGGCGTCTTACAGAAACCACCACTCCTGGCCAGCCTGGCCAGGAGTGGTGGCGCGAAGCGCCGGGGTGCTTGTTCCCCCCCATGAATTTATTTCCTTCGATCCATTGAGAAACGACGCACAACGGAACTGCCGGCGAAAGAGCTTTTTTGAGTCTTCACGCACCACCCCGGTGCTTCGCTGCCAACCCTCCTGGCGAGAATGGGTAGTTGCTGGAGTGCCTGCATTCCCAAGTGTCCGGGTCCCTATCGGACGTTACCTCTTCCTGGCATTTGCCACTGCGCGCAACGGAATTACTTTGATATCCTCTGCGGGTTGAACTGGCTTCCGGCAGAGGACTAATGGAACTCCGACATTTGCGGTATCTCGTAGCGCTTGCTGAAGAGCTCCACTTCGGCCGTGCTGCAACGCGGCTCCACATCAGCCAGCCTCCCCTCAGTCAACAGATCCGGCAATTGGAGTCCGAACTCGGCGTTCAACTCTTTGAGCGCACCAAACGGAAAGTGCGGCTGACCGAAGCGGGCAGCCGGGTCGTTAACGAAGCCCAGTACATACTTTCGCGCACGAGTCATCTTGAGAAGGTTGCTGCCAAGGCCGGCGGGGGTGAAATCGGGCAATTGGCCGTTGGAGTTTCCGGAGGCTCAAACGAGATTCTGGTTCAGACACTGAGGTTACTCGGCAAGAAACACGCGGGCCTGCGTATTGACTTGAAGTACCTGACCACAGGAGAGCAAATCGAAGCGATTCGGGAAGGCCGGATTGGCGTAGGTTTTTTGAATTTGCCCGTACTCGACCCGTCGCTCGCTCTCGAAAAAGTCGGCCGGGAACCGTTGCTTCTTGCGATCCCGAAAGGGCATCGGCTTGCGCGCTACAAGTGCGTACCGCTCGCACAACTTGCCGAAGAGAAAATGATTCTTTTCCCAAGACGAGTCTCACCCGGCCTGCACGACGTCATCACAGGGATGTTTCACAAAGAAGGCTTGATGCTCAACGTGGTGCATGAAGTCGATAACGTTGTTGGCGGTTTGACTTTAGTCAGCGCAAATCTCGGAATCGCCTTCGCTGCGCAGCCCGTTAAACCGTCCTGGCCAGACATCGTCTTCCGGCCCATTCAAAATGCGTTGTTCGTCGAGCAGGCTGCGGGCTATCTTCGCGACTCCGATTCGCCCGTTCTGGAAACCTTCCTTCGTGCCGTGCGTCACTGTGCCGGAATCGCAAGGACAGCCGCAAGGACAGCAAAAACGCGCAGTTGGCGCGATAAAGCGGCTGACGAATGGACCGAGTGATGCGCTGTCCCCTTTACCTGCTGAACGTCTGAACTTCGGTGAACCCCAACGCACGCTTGACTGTTGGATTTGGAATACTCTGAACGCCGTTCCGGTCCAGCCGCCACTTATCCATATACTGCCCGGGCTTGATCAGTTGCACGCCGGCGTTTTTCAGGAACTGCTCCAGGGACGCATCGGAATATGCCCTTGGCATCCCAGCGTAGAAGGGGCTGTAGAGACCATCCCAATGAATCGGCAAGTACGCCTTCGGCTTGATAATGGGTACCACCCGTTGTGCAATTGCGGCTCCGCCGGTGCCGATCCACTTTCCAGCACAGTGGGATCCGAAGCTTGGAATTCACGTGACTTGAAGTCGCGGC